>Ga0123354_10000289_pt1 | contig 45804 bp, 25 predicted proteins | sample TergutLab28metaG_2_FD_97872 | JGI IMG/M metagenome (GOLD analysis project Ga0123354, IMG submission 97872) | Labiotermes labralis P4 segment gut microbial communities from Petit-Saut dam, French Guiana - Lab288 P4 | ecosystem: Host-associated > Arthropoda: Insects > Digestive system > Gut ... | reverse complement strand
TTCGTCAACTTCCGCCATACCGCTGATATCAGAAAATCGCAGACGGCTGATGCAATACACACATAAAGACACGTGCAACAATCAAACGCTTCCACATCCAACCACGCCACTCGGCACACTCACAAGACACCACCGCAACACACCCTAGTGGGAAACTCGTGAACTACATGCGACTTGCGTGTTATGAGCATTGTCCTGGGACTTTTGGATACACCTTCATATACATGAATTACATTAAAACATCTTCATGTTAACCCTCACCCTGCTAAAGTGGAGAATATGGTGAGCTCCTAATATTGCCAGCAAATGGCAGGTGGGATTTAATTCAGCGTTTAAAGGGTTAATGAAAGAGTGTTGTTGTTGACACTTATATGAGTGTGTCTGTATGTTTGACACTGCTACCATAACCAACAAATATCACAACTCACAGCATGGCCAACACTTTTGAAACTCCAAAAGATATGTGATATCTTGTATATGTGCATGGGCATTGATGTACCAGGTGGCACACTTAAAAGTAGCACGTACATGTACTGTTGTTTACTCAGATATATTGTTTGTACTATGAAGTTGGTGTTAAAGCTAGTCTTGATAGAAATTTTCTCTATTCCTGAATGTGTTGCAGTTGTGGAATTGTATATAGAGACTAGGTCATTTGAAGGAAACATACTACATTTGCAGAAAAATATGTTAACTCTCCCATGCCAAGTTAACATGCCATTGAAGACAATGCAGAGGTGGTGAGAAACAGGATGTGTGGCAGATAAACACCACATTAGAGAATAATCTGTCCAGACGCCACAGTGTGTTACCACAATTCACAGTAGTCATAAGAAGTCTGTCAGGTGTCTGTTGCAGAATGTGGGTGTATTAAGGAGATCTTGTCAATGAGTGCTGCATGATTTATACTTGATGCTTTACTTTATTTCATTAGCTCAGCGATATACATCAGTGTGTTCATTATTGTGAGTGGTTACTGGAATCTGTGGACCGATTGCAGAATTACGCGACATGAGAACATTCAGAACAGTCTGTATTGAACCTCAGGAAATATTACATTATTGATGAGAGAACCTCTCCATGATCAGAAGGTGGGAGTTTTATATGCCTTGTTAGGTGATCAAATAGTTAGGGTCCATTTTCTTTCGCATCACAGTTAACACCACTGAATACCCATGAATATGGGGTGAGTTTTATTTCTGATGGGAATTGAGAGCCTGGATTGTTTTTCACAGCATGATGGTGCTCTGTCCCATACATGTTCAAGAGCTTGGGCACACATGCCTGAATTTTTTGGTGAAGATCATGTGATGAGTAAGGACCTGTGGGCTGCAGGATCTCTACATCTGTCTGCCTGTGACATCTACCTGTGAGCAGCAATGAACCATAAGGTTTATCACAACCCTCCAACACTTGCCACTTTGGAATAAAACATCTTAAGAGGAAATGGTGGTCATTCAAGGAAGGGATCTCTGGTTTCTGGCAATGAACTGCCTGATATATGCTTGGCAGTGTTGGCATGTAGGGGAGGGCACTTCCAGCATCTCCTTTACTGTGGGTGCATGATAATGGACTACTTTTAAATGTGCCTCCTTTGCATATGTGGTAGATAGATATGATTATTTATTACAAAGTGGCTGTTAATAAAAAAACATAAGCATTATTAGATACACCATATGTTTGTAAGTTCTCCCATGTTACAACACATGTTCTGTAACATTTTGTAACTGTTTGTTTCTTCTCTTATTTCAGATAACAGGAGGGGAGAGAAAAAAAAAAACTACATTTGAATCATAGTAGCAACATGCTGACCAATGAATTTTGGAAGTCCACAATTCATTTTAAAGGCAGCAAGACAAGTAAACAATGGCAGAATACCAAGAATGGGGCAAGGTCCAGGAAAGTTAGACCTGTTTTTAATGTAGGAACTGCAGAAAATATCTTGAAAGTTTATATGCCTTGCTGACATGCCTTAAAAGTGGGGCAGCAATCTATTATACTAATCACAGATTTTAAGCCCTCTTCTACTGGTGTCTGAAGGTACTCTGCTGTCATTAAGATTGACTTCTGTTACAGCCTTAAGGATCTATACTTGTGAAGGGTTTAATCACACTGTTGTGCAAAATAAACTACCTTTTTAAGTTTTGTTCTTCTAGGAACCATTACTCCACCAGCACTGGCATATTGCTTCCAAAACTGTTTGAACATTCCATCAGCGCAGGGACCCCAGGACATGTGAGAGCAGTGAGTGGAAATGCTAATGAATTGGAAAGAATTTCTTCACCTTCATCTAAGCCACACTCTACATTCTGTTCTACAGGCTGTCACTCTGCAGTTCCTTGTCATCAGACGTAAATGTCCCAGAAATGGAGAATGTGTATTATTATGTTGAACAGAGTTGTTAGTGGAAAGATAGTGGTATTGTTCTGTGATGGAATACACATGGCTATTTTTTTCTGCCCAGTGGTCCAACACAGAGTCACAAAAATGGCAGGTGAGTATTGGAATAGGTTTAGTAGTCTTACAATTACTATTTACTGGTCTGATATTAATATTTGTTGTGTGTGTGTGTGTGTGACACTCATACTTTACAATAAAATATATCTTCTTTGAGTTAGTAATCTCTGATGAACCTTCAGCCTACAGTTTTCAATACCAAGCATATCTTGTGCTGGACAGAGGTTTTCCACTTATTGGGAACTTTTAATTTCCACAGTTTCCAGTTCTTCCAGTTGTGTAACCATAATCTGAGGATTTCCCTAGGGCTCATTCCTAGGACCATTGTTCTTGATTTATAAAAATGATCTCCCATGTGGATTATATTGTACTGCTAAACTGGTAGTTTATGCATATGACAGAAATGTATTAATCTGTGTTAAGAATATTAATGAGTTACAAATAAAGTTAAGATTACACTGAACTACATGAGTGAATGGTTTTTAGTGTATGGTTAATATTTAACTGTAGGCAATATGAGGGGTGTTCAATAATTTATCTACCTAAGCAGGAAAGAAGGCAATGAGCGGATTGAAACAAGTCTGTGCATGTTGGGACATGTCTTGAGGTGTCACATATGCAGCCTCAGCTCATTGCGATTCTAACTGTCAGAGTGACAGCATGTCAAATGAACCTGTGTGTGAGGTTTCTAAGAAACTGCTCAATTTGGAGCAAAGATCAGTTATAAAATTTCTTACTAAAGAAGGTAAGAAGCCAAAGGAGATACAGTGGCAGTTTATGGGGAGTCTGCCCCTTCTTACTACAAAGTTAAATTTTGGAGTAAACAATTTAAGTGGGGAAGAGACTTGATTGAAGATGACCCTCACACTGGGTGTCCTGTGGATACTACTACTGAAGAAATGTGCCAGAAATTGGAAAGTTTGATTTTGGCAGATAGGCGAATGAAGGTGTCGAGATTAGCGGAAGAGACAGGTATCTCAGCAGGAGCAGTTTGGACCATTATTCATGGAGAGCTGGACATGTCCAAGGTCAGTGCAAGATGGGTCCCAAGAATGCCGAGTCGTTTTCAGAAGGACACTCATCGCCAGTGCTGTTGAGAAAACTTAGAGCTGCTCACTGAGCATACGGAACAATTTTTTTCAATGGTTGGTGACAGGAGACGAGACTTGGGTATATCACAGAGATCCTGAGTCCAAAATGGAGTCCATGCAGTGGAAGCACAAGACTTCCCCCACCCCTAAAAAGTTTAGGGTTGAAAAATTGGCTGGCAAAGTCATGGCAACTTTTTTCTGGGATGAGAGAGGACTTCTGCTTTTAGAATTCATGTCACAGAAGACTACCATAACTGGACAGACCTATGCTAACACAATTACCGCTTTGCGAGAGGCCATAAAAGAGAAAAGGCAAGGAAAGCTCTCAGCAGGCATGCTGCTCCTTCATGACAATGCGGCAGTGCACATGTCTGCAAAATCTCAAGCTGCCATTCGGCAATGTGGGTTCCAACAGCTAAGTCACCCACCCTACAGTCCAGAGCTAGCTCCCTCGGATTATTTTCTATTCTGAGTTATGAAAAAATTTCTTCGGGGTAAACGATTTTCAAGCGATGAAGAAGTCGAGGAGGCAGTTGCGACCTGGTTTGAAGAGAAGTCAAAAGACTTTTTTTCCAAGGGGATAAAGTCGTTGCAACAAAAGTGGGTGAAGTGTATTGAGTTATTAGGGGACTGCATTGAAAAATAAAATTTTTTTTTTTGTGATAAGTTGTTTCCTTCTTACTCAGGTAGATAAATTATTGAACACCCCTCATATGAACATTGTCAAATTCAGTTCAAAAGGTTACCATTTGTAAGTAACTATTAAAATAATTCAATTAAAGAATCCACAAATACTAAATTCGTAGGGTTAGAATTAAACATAAACTGGAAGAACCATAGTTATAAAATTTCACCTAAACTGAGTAGTGCATGCTTTATTGTAAGATCTGTGAACTCGTACAGTAACATGTCCACTCTCAAAATGATGTATTTTGCGTACTTTCATGCTGCAGTGGAATATGGCATAATTTGGGGGTAAACTAGGTAGACAGAAAAGTGTCTCCCTACAACAGAAAAGGATGATTAGAATTATTACTGGTTCAAGCTCTAGAACATCATGTAACCCTTGATTTCAGTGATTAGAATTATTAACCTTGTCTTTGCAATACATATCCCTGATGAGGTTCTTGTCACAGAATTTGGGACTTATACATTTAATTCTACAATTCATGGTTTTAATACAAGAAATAAATTAACAGTTACATGAACCATCAAACACCCTTAGAATATACATGAAAGGAGCATACAATGATAGCATAAAAATCTTCAACAAATTGCCAGATTATATTGCTGAGTTGGTTCTCAGGAAAAAATGTCGTGTATCAAATCTGAAGTATTTAATTGACAAAGCCTTATACTCAATTGAAGAATATATGAACTTTTAATATTCTAATTGATATGAGGCCTGATTGGGGGTTGTAACACAAACTGTTATTTATACTGCAAGGTTTATTCACTGGAAATGACCCCGAGGTGATAAGTCTCATACAAACTAAATATCTGCACCATATTCATAACACATAAGGTATGCCGTCTGAGACCACGTGTACATAACGATTGCCACCGTCTATAAAATCTTATGTACGGTAACCAGTAGACCCTTATCAGCTGAGATAATTTAATCCAGGCCATGTTTTCATTCCTGCTCTTTTCACTCATTTTTATATTAACCTGTCATTGGCGTCCAGGTCAAAATCAACCGTGTGCGTGAAAATAACGTTACAACATACGAACTTAACGGCATGCTGATGCAGTGATTACCTTCCCATTCATTTGTCTAACATGCAGCCTGAATAATTGTGATATTTGGTGCAACACTCTCGTCTGTAGAACTGACCGTCTGTTATGGTATATGAGCAACCGAAATTTATGAAAGCACCCAGAGGCGAGGGAGAAGGTTAGTGACAGAAAGGTAATGTAAGCGGAATGACATCGTAGCTATCACGGATCAGAGCTAGTGTCGTGTGTTATGTCGTATTTAGGAAGTTTGTGCGTGGGTGTTTTGTGCTTCAGGTGTTACGTTTTGAAGGCGAAGGTAATGGCCATAAAAGGGAAGGTAGGAACATATCTGTTATTTTAGAATTTTTACATATTCCAGTACGTGAAATGGAATTTGTAACGACAGGTTCCGAGAGCAACATACAATTCAAGTTGAAGATGGTGCTGGTGCATGCTGTACAAGGATTCATATCCTGAGCTCGGCGAGATCGAATGATTTCAACTACATGTGAGCACGTAACGCTCAGGTAGTGTAGTTTTAACACAACGTTTGAAAAGAGAGACCTTGTCATGTGCGTACCCTAATATACAAATTTAATACAATACATACACAAAATCGATGATTCAAACATGAAATTAATACTGATCCTCCATGTTTAGCTAATGCGTTGTCGTCATGGTTATGTTACTCGTACTGCGCGTTGCTGTCCAGTAACTTTATAATTATTGGCTCCAATATTTCGTGTCCGAGTGATTTAACAGTCGTAAAATATTGAATTATTTAATTGCTGTTCATTAAAACTAGGTCAGTGCGAGCCTAAATGTCGCCACAGGCAACGAAATATTCAGTCTTTCAGTTACAAAACGACCTCAGAACTTGTCACTGTTAATGACACGGGATCCATCATAGGTATTGCAATTCCTAAAACAGTTTCATCTCTCTTGTTCATTCGCATTCGCATAGATACATTTCGTAGATCCAATATCGGTCAAACGACCAGTTGATATGAAACATGTCAAGATAAGAATAATATATACAGCCCTAGATAATACAAGAAATACAACGTTATATCAGAATTGTTTTTGCACAGTAGGAAGGATAGACTAACATTACCGAAATGCTAACAATTCAGCCTAATAAAAAAGAGTAAGTAAACGCTTTTTCAGTGCAATTTTTACCTGTATTTTGCCATGTTGACAATGTCTAATGACAATTTATTAAATACCTTAAAGGCAGAATATGTAATGCCGCTTTGTATCGATGTATATTTAACCAGTGGTTTATGAATTTGATTTTTCTGCCTTGTAAGTTTAGAATATACAGAAAAATTAGTTTTAAAGTGCGAGGAATTACAGATCACAAACATCGCCATTGACAAAATATATAGACATGGAACAGTTAATATCTCAAGCTGTTTAAACCAAGCCATACATAAACTCCTGTAGTCCAATCCTATCATTATTCTAAGAACCCTCTTTTGTAAAATAAACAGCTTATTTACATCGCGTTGATTACCCCAGAATATTATACCATATTTGACTATTGAAAGAAAATGAGTAAAATAAACAATCTTTAAAGAATCAGTGTATAATATGTAGTATAATCGCCTCATGAGGAAGCAGGCAGAACGTAATTTCGTAAGCAAGTAAGCCACGATATTAACAGGACATATACTGCCTAAGTGACCTTCAAGACCTTTTACCATAATACATCGTCAGATATGTAACATCACACGGTACCCGACAATGAATAAGGCATAACACAAAAATCAACTACCCATAACCGTCACCGACATCTGCCATTAAAAAAAATAACAGTTTTATTACCACATTTTTTTACGTAAATTGGATGTGTTAAAGAAAGGCTGAATTGTAATTATATTTGTTAGAACTGAGATCTTACTTCCACAATGTAATATGTATACTTCTTTTAATATATTCTAAAAGTGAGCCTGATGATGAACCGATAGGGTTGAAACATGTAACTGTGTGAATACTGTATAAAGTCGTGTTCGATTATTATTTGTTTGTTCCTTATTCCTGAGCAAAATTTGAATGATTCTACAAAGTAATCTGATTATCCGATTGCAAGCGTATAAGAACTCGATGGTTTCCACTTCCGGTAGAAGATTATCAGCATAAGTTAGATTTAATGCATGAGGTAGTATAACTGGAGAAGTTTCAAAACTTCAGTATTGGTTGGATTCAAGATGAGCCGGTTTGCGTGGAACCAATTAGACATGCGATTTAAAATATGATTAAATCTTTGAAGAAGCCCATCCCGTGAATCAGAGGTAATCAGTATGCTAGTATCGTCCGCAAACATTATTACATCCGAGATTTTATTTATTAACATCGGGAAATCATTATTGTATAGACTAAAGAGCAGGGGACCAAGAACGGATCCCTGAGGAACACCATACTCCACATTAGGCCAATTTGATATTAAATTGTAATAACTGTAGAAACACTTTTTTTCTTCATGTTTGTACCGTACATCAATGATGATTAAAACATTTTATTATCCAACAGATGCACAAATGTGTAATTCGTAGATAGAATTATTATAAAATATTTAAATTATTATAAAATATTTTATAATAATTCTAATTGTATCTACGGATTATATATTTGTGCATCTGTTGGATAATAAAATGTTTTAATTTTAGGTAACACCTTTGCTTCTTATCGTCTAGATAAGATCTAAACCATAAAATTCCAATTTTTTGAACAACAGTTTATTATTAACACAATCGAATGCCTTGGTCAGGTCGCATAATACACCTGTTATACTTTTTCCATTATTCCAGGCATAACTTGGTTAAGATTGCTGCCAGACATTGGCCACGATATGAACAAGGAGCAGGATTGTAAAATCCGTACCAGACGGCCCCTTGGTTCGCCCGTGCTGTCGCGCCGCTCGTGGTTACAGGAATATAATACAGTATATGCTCAAAATATTATATAACGTTTCGATTTTTCCAGTATTGAAGGCAGAGGTGGTTAGTGACATGAAAGGCTGTACGGGATGAGAGCATGGGTTTACTGTGGGCTAAACAGTGCGCCCGTTACAATAAAAAGAGTGTTGTATATTGCAGTAAATAAAAAAGGAACAATTTTTTTTTTTTCAAATAAGGTGCTAATTTTCCGACCAAACAACATATAGATCTAGTACAGTGGTATTTAATTATAAACTGCAACATGTTTCGGCTGTCCAGATCAGCCAGCATCAAGTAGATGTCGGACACACAAAAAGAAATATGAAGGGAGAGAGGCCTGTCTTAACAGTGTTACGAAATATAACACTATTATTCCAATAAAAAGAATAATAAGTTTAAAACTTATATCGTAATTCATAACACTGTAATGAAGAGCAGTCTCTCTCCCTTTATATTTCTTGTTGTATATCCGACATCTACCTGATGATGGCTGATCTGGGCAGCCGAAACATGTTGTAGTGTGTAATAAATGAATGTTGTACTAAATCTACATGTATGTGTTGTGTTTGGATGGATAAGTAGCACTGTATTGACAAATTCACAACGGGACGATGTCACATAACAACTTTTTGTTGTCTGACAGGCGAACAGACAACTGAAAGTAAAAAAGTGGATTTCATCATCTGCTGAGTAAATAGGGAACAGTGTTTTCTCCCATGAGAATCATACCTGTTCTACTTCGTATGCAGTTCTGTAGGCCTCGCGGGCTTTACAGTGTTATTTCAGTTGTGGAATTCCCGGTGTTTGCCAATCTGAAAATGTTGTGAAAGGCTGCACTACTTACAGCTTTTCAAAACATTATTCCTTATGTTTTTTCGTAATTTTTCAGTCTGTTAAGCTAAATGCCAGGATAGTACCTCGTATTAGGCCTCGACCACTTCCAAATTCTGATCACTTGCGCAGCCATGCTACCAAATGACCTTTTGTAGGTTGAATAACATCACCGTAAATTAAACGACAGAAGAACCGAAATACTACAAGTCTAGTTTGGGCACCGTTTCTGTTTTAATTTGACAGTCTAATAAGACCGGACTCAACACAATGTGACACACACCGATTCTTCTCTACCGGTGTCGTGGGATTTATGTCTTTGGTGCAGAGCCTTGCTGGAAGATTCCTTTTCTGAAATTATTACTGTGTGTGTGTGTTGGAGATTTAGCAGTCCTTTCCGGTTGGGGGGGGGGTGAGACTTTCCGCACCCGTCCAGACCGGTTCTGGAGCCCACCCACCCTCGTGTACAATGTATACCGCGTAATTCCCGGGGGTAAAACGGCCGGGGCGTGGCGTTGACCACTTACCCCATATAGCGCCAAAGTTAAAGAAAGAGTAGAGCTATACCTGTAGTTTTCCTCTGTGCCCTCGTGGCAGGTTATAGGCTGAAATTTTATTTTTCCCCCGTAATTCAAAATCAGGCATCATATTACTGTTACTATTTGAACGTTTTCTTGAAATCCGACATAAATGCTATTATCGAAATGGTCTTCAGATACCGATGATGTTTGATGGATGTTACAGTAGTGGCAGACAACCGACAAGGAGTTGTTTTCCAGGTTGGTGTGGAGGCGTAATGTTTACATAGCACAACTGCAAGGGATGAATTATTGTACGTCATTTAAAGGATCCACATAAATGGGGAGTTTTCAGTGAAATGTATCCCTTTTTGGACTTAACGGCGCGTAAGTGTAAGGTTTCGTGACAGACATTCATTAGGTAACTGAGAAACTTAAGTAGCTTACGCCAGGACTTTAATAATTTGCAAGGTTGGGGGGTTGGGGGACTGAAATTAGAAAAAAAGTTCCCATTGAGTGGCAGATATAGAACTGCTCCAAGCCAATTATTATTGATATTAAAAATTGCATTTGTCGGCCGTGATCACTACATACATATTTGTTTCAACAAAAATCTTGCAGTTACGTTTCAGGGTGGCGGCTTGTTTTCCGAAATTACTTCCCGCAGGAAGACTGAATATTCACCGTCATAGTATTTAAACACTTAATGCAAGCTACGATATAAGACAGTTAATACATTCTGTTCCGTAGGTCTAGTCTTGTGGAGTCACGAAAGGCAGACAGACTGATAACGGACCTAACCTTTACGGAAAGTGTGAAAGCCAGTCTGGAACAAATATTTTTCGTCCATAAACACCGAATGTAATTTATCACATTATTTAAAGGCAAGCGCAGCTTGTTATATCGACTATGAAAAATCTCGTGCTTTAAAAGGGGAGACGCCTTTGTTGAAATGCACGTAATGCATTCAAGGTACCCAGAAATTTTCCAAATCGTATCAGCTTAATGGACATCAGATAACATAAATCAGGGAATGGGTTTGAATAACTTGCATCACCCGTGTGTGTGTGTGTGTGTATATATATATTTCTTGAATGTGAATATTTGTGTGTGTGTGTGTGGGGGGGAGGGGGGTGATTTAAGAAGAAATGGCATCGTGTCCTGTGTTTAGAAATAGGAAATGTTTAATCACAAAATAAAAAAAAATTAGGAGCCGTCATGAACGTAGTGTAGTTAGGCAAAGTACACAAAGTTAGCAGACAGATTTGTAATCATACAGTGCACCAAATCGTCCATGCCATCTGCCGTGAGGCCTGGAAGATTTCAGGGTGTAGTATGTATATAGTAGCCGGGTTTATGTAGTTCTTTGGTGCAGAAGAAATTGCTGACGTTTAGAGGTCCATATTTTTCCTTCGAAACGTCTGGGGCCGCATAAAATAATGTACGGCATTAGGGTGGAAATAGTTCTGCACTTAACGTGGGTCCTGCTTATAGTCTACACGAAAGCGGTATGAAGTGTATTTAGGTGTGGATATCTGTTAAATCGCTTCAACAGCTGCTTTTTGGACGAAACCCAAATGCAACGACACGTTTGTCTTGAAGTTTTGAACGAAAGAACTGGTGAATATTTCACGTTATGTCGATGCAAACTGCGCCACTACCTCCACCGCCATGTATGATTTTAACATTAAGAAGACAAAAGTCCAGATTATGTCACATCTGAGTCCGAGATAGCTTACTTTAAGGGAGAAGTGGCACCTTGCATGACACTCTGTTAATGCCTCGACATTACAAATAAGGAGTTCAAAGTAGAAATCACAAAGCTGCTTTCCAATTACAGAGGTTTCTAGTCCAGATTATATTTTATTATATCTTTGCATACAGCATATAAATAATTATGCGTAAGCTAAGTTTGGTGCATGTGATCCCAACGTTTCACACTGTCAACAACTTTGTGACTGCTATTTTATAAACAGCGTTTTATACTCACTGTAGTGTTGTGTTATGATCGATTTATTTATCAAAATTCTCTTGTGTAGCTGCAGAGGTTCATCAGTTGTGATTACCACGCGAAAGGCATTAGCTGACTAGCCTAAGGAAGAACATTGAAAATTTTTGTCAATGTATGTAACTCCTGTACAGACCTAGAAACGTGATAAAATTTTCGATAAAAGTAGGACATTTTATATTGAGTGTTAAATCAAAAACCCTTTTCACAGTGTCCGTCACAAGTAGGCTGCTGTTCATGATGTACTCTTTTCGACGTCTGTACCGGTGTCATCTTCAACGCCGACCACTCTAACGTAGGTTGTGTTTATTTTTTGTTCCGTATTCTTTAAAACTGGTTTGTTTTGCTGTTTTAGTACTTAGTATGTGTTTGTACATTGTGTTTTATTTGCGTTGTTACACGTATCTATGCTACTGTTGTCATTTGCCGTTGTGTTTTTCTTGTGTTCGTCACGTGACGTCCTTTTTTCGGATCGTATTACTTGGTGCGTGCATGGCTAAGTTATCCTGTGCAGAAGGCAACCCTTTGTGTTGTGATGTTTGTTGGATTGCTGCAGCACAGGCATTGCGTCTCTAGCATGTGTTCTGTTGTCAACTGTGATATTTTGCACGCTTCAGCATCTCACCCCTTCATTTTTTGTAAAATATAAATAATGGATAGTTTACGAACGGGAGAGGGCAACAGGAACTGCAGGCGCGGTATCTATCCTGCGGATTCATCAAAGTCCACAGAGAGAAACGAGCGTAGCAGTGATACTGTGCGTGCCATCTGAAGCACTTTCCTAGAACTGATTACATTTTGGGAATTACATCACCGATATTCTTGTCCTATTAGGTAAGTGCGAATAAATTCACCGTAAGTGGGATATGCATATGAAATGGTGAGAAAATCACCTAACGGGTTAGGTTTTGGCATTACATTCTTGACTGTGCATCGTTCAGATCTACGTTGTCAGTTTTGCCAGCTGGTTTTTATTTAGCGCTTTTCACCTCTGTATAACTCCCATTGTGTCATTTTATGAAAAATATGCCACCCTCCATAATATTCGCATTCATTGTTTCATTTTTAGGCGTGTTCGCGAAATTGCGAAAAGCGACTATTACCTTCGCCATGTCTGTCCGTCTGTCCTTTCACATGCAACAACTCGACTCCCGCTGGACGGGTTTTTATGAGATTTGATTTTTCGAAAATTTGCAGCGAAGATTCACGTTTCATTAAATTGGACAAGAATAAAGAATACTTTACATGAAGACCAATATATATTTTTATCATATCTCGCTCATTTCTTCTTAGAATGAGAAATGTTTCATACAGAAGTTGTAGAGAAAATCAAAACACACATTTTGTGTTCAGAACGTTTTCCCCCGAAAATCGTTCCGTTTATGAGAAAATATGGAAAAATATTTTAGAGTGGGGCAGGCCACAGATGGCAATATGGCTCATGCGCATTGCATGCTGGATACCTAAGGCTACAAATACACACTTAGGCTGTGTAATACTTGTTGCTTTTCCACAGCAACAATGGTTGCAGGAACGCGTCTTAGTGTTACGTTATACGTATATTGCCTGTCTGTTTTTTTGTTTTTTTTTTTACATTCATGGAGGTTATTGGCTACTTGATGAAATTGTGAAATGGGTTGAAGTTATGCGGTTCTTAACTACTTTCTTTCGGCACCTCCTTTCAGAATTAAAAAATCTTCACTTTCCTTCTAGGGCACATCTTTGGCTTACGTTTTTAAGAGCTACAAAAACTGTTCATATGATAGTGTATGTTTAAAGGAGCTCTGTACCCATTTTCATCGCGACTGCCTGCATGCATGAGACCGAACACCGTGAAAACGCATAAAATGTAAGAAAATCAAATTACTGCATTAACGCTATTGTTTAATGGTTTAAAAGTGACTTCAGCCTTTAATGCTTCGCATCGTCCCCACATATATTGTTCATGCTCCTAATCCTGTGGCCCATCTCTCAGGTCAAGAACCTCTGGCTTTAAGGAGTTTTGCTTTAGACCTCTCGAATTACTTCTTTGGAGACATGTCGTCGAGCTGTAAACAGGGAGAAGTAAGTGCCCTTTTATCGGGGTCATTCAGTGACCACACGGAGAACACCCAAAGATGTTCTGCCTGTTGCGCCAGTAAAACGACATGGCAGCCACTGAACATCATCATGTAAATGGAATTTTGTGTGCTGTTTACATGCATATCGGGCATTTAGCTCGCATGCACATCGGATTTGCCCTAGAAAGCATAGTAGAGGCGCTTGTGAGACAGCGGTTTAACTGAATAAATGCAACTAACTTTTTTTTTGTAGAGTTTTCCTTGGAAGCCTGACAGCTGCTTAGCTGACTAAATAGGTCCTATTATCATGAAAGTCACGATTTGTTACAGATTTCACAACAACCTGTCGTTTTGGTGTTCCTAAGACACTCCAATGGCCTCTTTCGTGTAGGTTTCTCGACTAAAAGTTTGTATGCACTTCTCCTCCATGTGTGCTACATCCCTCTTCCCGTTTTATCCTCCAGGGTTTGATTACATTAGTGATTTTTGTTGGAAAATACAAATTATGACGCTTCTCATTATGTTAAGTTCTTCTTCCCTCTTACATCCTGTTCGTTAGGCCCAAATTGGCTCTGCTTTGGGGGGTGGGGGGGCGGACATGCAAATTGAACATTATATGCGCTTACGAACATGCATGGAACTTAATTTGAATAAAGATAGAAGGGAAGAAGCGTATTTTTCATCTGTAGGGGCGGAGACTCCTCGGGTAAGACGCTTATATTTCAAACAAAATGATGTAGTTTCCTCTGTGTACTGGGGTTTTATAATAAGAATGGCCTGAACCAAGTTCATAGTTCTGGCCATTACAGACAAGTGGAAATGTCATGGATTTAGGTGATATTTTAGGGGCGTCTTGAAATGGAGTTGAGTCTGTTTTAGGGGTCGCGAATTTTATCCCTCAACATATATCAACTCTGTATTACATCTAGGCCTGTATTCCCATGTTAGATGCACCCTTTCTGACGTTATTTATGTTATACTGAAAATTATAATAAAATGAAAACGTGCGGAAAGTAAGACAGTTGTGGATGCCTCTACAGTTAAAAGTTGCAACGAAGTTTTAAAAGTATTCGTGACGTATTTGTCTGAACTTAAATGTACTTAGAGGATGGCAGATCTAGCCTATTGACGCGTCGCATCTGACGCTGCATGGGATTGGCGGAGTAATTAACACGATGGAAAATCTGAGTGGTCAGTTGTTTGTTTTAATTCTGTAGGTACATTTGGAGACATATGAAGATAATGTGAGTGACAGAGTGAGTGTAACTCAGGTCTTCCTCACAATTATTCATCCAAATGTTAAAAAATTGATAACCATTATTATTATTATTATTATTATTACGCTTCAACGTACAAAGACGCGACAGTTTTTGCTTGAAGTAATAACACTAGCCTCACTGAAGCACCTTCTTTCTTAATGCATCAGCAAAAAATCCTGATTTCATCAGGGCCTGACAAAAAAGCGGTACGCGAGGTCCGCAAACTCATATTTACGAGGTTGTACATCAGATTTGCTAATTTTTTCAAATAATTTTTACTACTAAACCTTTTGGTGTCAAAATTATTTCTTATTGGCAAGCGATAATGCGTACTTGCGTATATTTGTAAAATACATCGAAAGAAATATGACATTTTTCAATTTTTCACTACGTTAAGTTCAAAACATCATAGTTCCTCGTCTCCAGAATCATTACAAATTGAACGTTTATGTGTTCTTGCGAGATGTATATCCTCTGTGCATCTTCATTTCATCTTATTCGTAGGTGACTCTGTGATATACCCTGTTTCTTTATATCTGCCTTGTTAGAAAGTCGTCGAATTGTTGCCAGACAGCCAAATTCCAATTGAAGATTTAGTATGTTGCGGGAACAGAATGTAATAAATGTGCAAGTTAAATTTTAACACCTACTCAAAGATATAAATTCCGATACAAGACACAGTTTATGGAACTGAACTAAAAGCGCAGGGATATAATGCTACGGTTTGAATTTCAAATCTTAAATTTGTATAGCAGTTAGACGGCAATTAGAATGTTATTACTCATTAAAACTGAACTGCATTTTTTTTGCTACTCGTAGTGTTGCTGTGGATTTACATTCCAGTCGACCTGAAACACAACGCACGTACGATTTTTAAATTCTATTAGTTGCAGTTAGGTTTATCATTATAGAGGCCTCTGTCACTTACGGTCACGTAATGGCTGCTTTCGATATATGGTGCCATCGAAACTATTTGTTTTGAAGCACTTCATTCGTTGTTCTGTCGTACATATCAAGTAACATTACCTTAGTGGAAGTACAGACACAGGAGGGCTTGTTGTGGAAAATTCGCATGGTTGTATACTGCCAAAGACTGGAAAATAAGGATGTAGATTCGTAGGAAAACGATAGATAATTGTAAGGAGTCGCGACATGAGTTGAACAGTGCAGTGAATAAATGAGGAAGAGAATACAAACAGAAGAAAAGTATGTAGAATTGTAGAGCAACGTGGAGGCAGAAGCATTGCTTGTTAAAATTTGTGTGTTCCTTTTCTGTTTCTGTCATATATGTCAGCATTTGTTAAATTACGACGAATGACATATTTAAAATCTAAATTTGTTTGCGATGCCAAGAGATGGCAGCCACTGTTGCTTTAGCCGCACTATAGACTTCGTTTTTGCTTACCCATATTTGGATGTCAGGTGCCACTTTTCTAAACTTATCGTCTGATGATGAAGTGTGTAAAGCGATTCATCATATGTTATGGTCCTTGAGGTCCTGCAGAAATAATAAACATTTCATTCTCAAATAAGAAGAGAAATAAATAATGGCTTCATCCCTTCTTCGGAGCACAGCTTAACATGACAAAGATCGATGGTATTCAAATTAGCTCTGGTCCATTGACGGAAGAATTTATTACATGGTGCTATAGTAGTTACATGACCTGCTACTGGATGAAGTGTCTCTGAAGGCAAATTCCTCTTAAATGGGCGTAGTAATCAGCTCCACGACAGTTTGGCTAATTTCATCATATCCGCAGACAATTGCTCCACATAACGTCAGGTTTATCGAACCATTTAAATAAGCCAGGACGAGGTATGGCTGATTGGTTAGCGATTTTTTTTATTATTAAATTTAAACATAGAGGAGGGTGTCAGTTCTAGGATGTTATGACGCATCACTGGGCTTTTTTTTTCCGCGACGCTTCGAGACAGCGTAGCACTGCTATCTTCAACGGGTCGATCGAACCAAGAAGAACTGAAACCTGAAATAAGTAGCAAGTGAAATAATTGTGAATTTATTGTTTGTTGGACCGTGCATCATTGTGATAACTGAGGAAAAAAAACCAACTAGATACCACTTATGTTATTGTACTTCTTGTAGGCCAAACATGTTTCGGGCTCTACTGTGCCCATCATCAGGAGCTCACGACTATAATGTTGATTACCACATTGGTCGTTTCGGTCTTGGTTTGCAGTTAGGTTGGAGGTTAGGTGTGGTTAGGCTGGAATAATGTCCGGGCTGCAGGCTAAAGCACGATGATGGGCATAGTAGTGCCCGAAACATGTTGAGCCTATAAGAAGTACAGTAAAATAGTAAGTGGCATCTAGTTGGCTTTTATTCTTCAGTTATGAAATAATTGTGTTGCATATAGAATATACAAACATTGCTTATATTTTATATGTAGACAGCCTGATTTTTCAGTTATTATTACCGTTCGTATTATTATTGAACATTATGTCAACTGTTTTATGTAATGGTGAAGGGATTTTTGTGTAGGTAATCGCCGTAGATATAGAATTTATTTCCTTTCTTTTTTACCTGCACCTAAGTAAGTCCGTTATGTATGATACCCGATTTTAGGAATCATAAGTCAGGGCCATGTTATAATAAGAAAATTTAGAGACTTAGCCTATTTGTTCAGCACACTACCACGAAGCCTTCCACAAGGGGGAGAGGGGGGAGAAGGGTTCAATCGACTGCTGAAAGTAGCATGCACATGACTTACGGAATTAATGGAGCGAAAGTTAAAATATCCATAGAAATGAAAGATCGCTGTTCCATATGGAATGTCGAGTCAATTGATCTGTTCGGTTCACAGTCAAACGCATATTTCAGAAAAGACTTTGTCCTGAGGCCTGACACTCATGCGGCCCTGCGCCAAGCGCTGAAAATAAGATTTTGTGGGATTCTGGATACAAAGTTGTATGTGCAACAAACGCTGATGCGTTTTAAGCGTTGCAACTTTGAATTCGGTAGGTACGAATTTCGACTTGTGACAGCCGATATTCTAACCAGCTATTGTCTTTGGAATAGTAACTTCACAAATCTCTCTGTCATGTATACGCCTTCAGTTTTTCCTATATTAATTATCCTCATTTATGGTTTGCTGATTACCTCCTTTCTTGTCTTCGTAAAAAGAAAATGGACTTAAGGGATTACCATGATGTGTGTGTGTGTGTGTGAGGGAGAGAGAGAGTCACTTAAACTGAAAATTTGGCCAATTTTCATGAAACTTTATATGAATATTGTAGCAAATGAAGACGTCATGCTTTTAATTTCCCACAGAGAGTAAGAAAGACATGGCGGAAGCGCGAACTTACGAAGTGGTAGGTATAATTTCCATACTTACCTTAAGGCCCTGGAATGATGTTAGCTAATAGATCTTGGAAACATGTCGATTTTTGAAATAAGTGCTGTGTAGTAAAACAAGTTATAAAGATTTGGGTTAGTGGTAAGATTTACACCCCGGCCTTTCAACCCGTTCCCGGAACAAGAGCCACCGGTGCCCACTAAATAGAAGGCCGATGGACCTCAGAGCCGTTCTGGATATTTTAGAGAAGAAATGACCTTTGACTCTGCTGGGAATCGAGCCTGGGGTCATATGAATTCTGTATGGAATGTCTTGTGTATACTCTGGAAGCGTTCCTCCTCCATTCTGCTGTCCAAAGATACGAATGAATTTCTGTTCTCTGAAAACAGACACATTCCCCGAAAGGCCATATATCTCTGACATTTTCGGGTGATATCATTTTTTGATGGTCTGGTTTTTTGAAGTTTCGGGGAGTGTTCCAACTTTAAAGGCGAATCCACATCCAGTTTGATACAGTCCTCTCTCTTCAGTTGTTTACTCACTGAACTAGATTTCAGTGTTTTGCTTCACTCTTTCCGTTCTGCCGCTTACATCTTCCAGTTCCTTGCTTCGAGGTTAGTATCACTGGATTTGTAGGCCTCTGACGTCACAGTGATAAACTAAAGCGTTCCTTTGAAACCAAAAGAACGTCCACTGCTGTAACAGATGCAAGTTGGCAAAGACCCAATTGAACGTGACGTACAGGCCTAGGTCACTGTCGGCCTCCTTGCAGAGGTGATAGTGTTGACATGATAAAAGAAGGCACGGATGTAGTTAAGAAGTCATACTGAAATACCGACCCCTGTCTACAATATATAGTGGCAGCCGTTATATGTAGGATTGTTGTATTTAAGTTTGTTGTTTCCGCAGCGGTGAAGATAGCCTATTGTGGGTTACAACACCTATTCTGATAAGGCCAGCGGTTTGAGGGTTGTGCCTCACGTCAAGAAGGCTAGTATGTTCTAGTTCTTACATATTGTTTAGGGGAGAATTACTCCGTAAAGGTTTAATATGGTTAGATTTATCCCAGCCTATAGCACAATTTATAGCATATACAAGTTACTTCAACATGTTTCGGCTAACATATTAAATTATCTTCAGGGAGTACACACAAAGGTCATGTTAGTTAAAAGTATATAACACTGTTGAAGATTAAGGTGAAGTGTACCTTTCAGAATTAACAGTGTGTTCGTATGAGGTACAGTGATGTTTAATAACAGGACACAATTAGAATTAATTTGCATCCAGTCGATTTATTTTAAATATTAGTAGAAAGTAGGAAATAAAGAAGTTAAATTGAGTGTTAAATTAATTTAAAATTTTGTAATGTAAAACCACTGAAATATGAAATGAAAACGTACTCTTTATACAGCAAAGATGCGTATTCATCGGTCGAAGATGCTTGGACGCAAAATATTTTACTTTTCATGTCCTGTTATCTAACACATTCTTTTCTGTCTCATGAGAACATATTGTAATTAACCTTGAAATGTATATTTTGCCTTTTCGACAGTGTTATATATTTTTAACTAAACGTGACCATTGTGTGTGTACTCCATGAAGATGGCTGCGTGTGTTAGCTGAAACGTGTTGGAGTAAGTTGTGTATGTTGTAAACTGGCAATACTTTGGAATATACCTTATCTGTGTATTACTGGTTGCACGGAAAGTGTTTAGTGTTAAGTTTGTGTGGTTCTTAAATTGTTGGCTCTAGCACTGTTAAATTCAGGATCCATAACATGGAATTGTAACAAACAAACGTAACAGGACTTCTGCTGAAGCACAACATAATGCGCAAATTCCTGTGTTTGAAACAGCATCGATGATGACGTGAAATCTAATCGATGAAGGCAATGGACCAAGCATGATTATCAGCTGTTTGCTTACTGTTTTATTTGATGTTTTCCATCCCGAAGTGTTACAACATACAAAGAAATACAATACGTTAGTCAATAACACAACATTTATTTTATATACAATGGTATATGTGCCAGGGCGACATGTTTCGACTTAGTCGGTCATCCTCAGGCCCTCCAAACAACATCAGCTCCTCACGTCATTGACAAATAATAAACACGCCCTACAAAGTTCATATTCTGAAATCTATAAAGTAAAACGGTCTTTTATATACAGTTGTTTTAATATACTGCCTTTTTACCATACCACCTTGCTTGACAAAATTTTAAAACTAAAATAATTTTTATACTTTCTTTTATATACAATGATTTTAATGTACTAACATATCGGATAAGTCTCTAAGTTGAAACCGTCACACATCAAGTTCAGTTTATACAAGCTTACATACCCTTGCTTCTCTAACAGAAACTTGTAAGCATTTGGGATCCCACAACGCAGAAAAACTAAACAACTCTTGGATCTGTTTTCTTGGAGGGCCTGAGGATGACCGACTAGGTCGAAACATGTCGCCCTGACGTATATAACATTGTATATAAAATAAATGTTGTGTTATTGACTGACGTATAGTATTTGTTTGTTTACTGTTTTATGTCAATTAAGGGTACGCTTAGAGCAACATACTTTCAAATCTGCCTATGCGTGTGCTGGTGGGACAGCTTTGTTACTACACATATTCGTAGTTTTCCAAATCCCTCTCCGCCCCTTTATTCAACCTCTGCCACCTTTTATGCTAAGTACATATCTGTGTCAGTTCGCCCTGCCGCCATTTTCGAGATTTGTTAATGACGTTTCATGTACGTTTTCGTGATCCTTCACAATTTTCAGTCACTCATTTCGAAACTACCTCCAGTTGCTTGGATCCCAGTAGCTTGAATAATATTATTGTGATTCTCTTCAGTTCCAGATATCAGTTCCTTTCCACGCAACTTTTTCCCTCCGCTTGTAATGTTCTGCTTTGTCATTTTATTCCGTTCGGAAGTATCATAATCCTCGTATGATACTATTTATTTTATTTGCTTGCTGATGTCTTCTTTAACGACATTGAATTTACTTCTGTCTCTGTCTCTCGCTGTCCCTTAAGATTCGTTTTCATTTATCTTGTCAAGTTACATTTGCATATCCGCAGCGTATCTGTTCACTAACATGCTCTTCTCATCTTGGAATTGAACCGGAGTTATTAACATAACACATGATTGACTTTTAATGTTCGCTAAAGTGTGATACCATGAATTCTTAATGAATCGCGTAATTAGTGAGACTTCTCTGAGTAATTTAGATTAATAATGGCCACCATGACTTTACTGAGAGTAATGTCCTGAACTTGTCTTGATATAATTTAATTTTAACTGTTCCATACATTTCGAAGTTCTAGATTAAACTTACACTCTCTTAATAAATTCAAAATTCTCTAACTTTGCAGACATTATGGAATTCATATGGATAGCTATTAACGATCGAACTCCAAGTAGCTCATTATAATGTATAGGCGTATCACACCACAAATTTAAAGTTAATTTGACATAAGAGGTCAAAGCCATTTATACTCGCAGTCTATGCAGACTATATTCACGTTTGTTTTACCAATATTGTAACTGTCCTGAAGGATTACTTTAGTCCAAACACAACGTTTCGGTTGTTTTCTTTAGCGCCCACAGAATCATTTGGAATCGAATTATGGGAATTCCAAATTTATGTACGTCGGTATATAAGACTCAGTTTCAGATTGTCTTTTAATTCCCCTCCTTTTCTATTTAAATGCCTTACAATATCACTAATCGTTCATGCACGTTTGCAATTGCATTCGTGCCAGCTAAGGCTCCGCTTTTTTCCAACACCGGTATTAATTATTTACCACGTTGAAAAGTATTTGACACAAATTATTTGTCTGCTGTGTTGTACCGAACCAAAATACAACGAACCGTACACACAAGACAACTTATTAACAAGAGGAAGCGTAACATACAAGAAAAAACGAAGTAGACGGCAAAAACAATTCTGGCTCTTTAAGAACGTAAAATATGTTGAAAAAGTTAATGAGTAATGCAAAATTGCAATGTTTACTGAATTGTTACTTTATTGCGTAACGTGAAAAACGATTGAAAGGAATTAGATGCAAAAGTTAGAGTGCTGAGAGTTTTCTTTGCAAGCGTAATGCATGATCAAGTGACGAGCGACGATATGAGATGGAATATTGAACTGCAGAACAGTTAAGTACAGAACTGGTTACATTGTGCAGGTGCAGACAGGATTATAAAAAAAGTGAATTTTACAGCATCATGAAAAAGGTTGCGACAAGGTTATTTTGAATGTTAAAATCTCAAAGTATGCGGAATGAACCAGTCTTTACCGTTTCTGGAAGAAGAAACGATATTTATATAGTTGCGATTTCGGTGTCGCCGGTGCAGTACCTTCAGACTTCTGAATAAAAAGTAGCAGAATTTCTTAACGGCCATGTTTGGTTGAATGGTTGCATCCTCGTATTATCTCCACCACTCTTTCACGCACACAATAGTCATCGGAGTGACCACAACGCGTGATCCTTTAGTCCTATTGGTTATATGGAGTGTAATTGTTATAGCCGTGCTGATGTGTAGTATAATACATTAATCATCTTTGCGTCCCGTAATATAATGATGTCAGATGCCCTGTATCAGTCGCTTTGAAGCGAGTAACACGAACCATCACGAACATCGTTATTGTGTGTGTATGTCATATTGCTGACTGTTCGGTTGTACCTTGTATTCCAGTACGTGACTACGTCTTCATGTTGGTTCGTCCTGTGATCTGTTTCCCGAAGTTCCACATTGAATTGCCATATAACTGGGAACTTTGTCAAAGGAAAACACATTCACCCTCCACATTACTCTGTGGCATGTGGTTTCCGTTTAAATTATTGTCACTTACCTTACCATTAGTTTATAGGAGCGTATGTTGTGTGGAAGTATAAATCAGCCATTTCTTCGCTAAGCACATTTACATCTCTGTACTGCAGTTTTCTATAAACTGTCTATAATTCCAGTAATTTATCACAAAACATCCCATACTTTTGTACAGTATCCCTGTTTATGAGATTTTTTTTTGCGAATTTCTAACTGTACTCTACACAAAGTGGGCCGGGCAGCTCAGTCGGTATAGCGACTGACTACGGGCTGGACGGTCCGGGATCGAATCCCGGTGTGGACGAGATTTTCCGCCAGTCCAGATCGGCCCTGGGGCCCACCCAGCCTCCTGTAAAAGGGGTACTGGGTCTTTCCCGGGGGTAAAGTGCGGCCGGGGCGTGCTGCTGACCACTCACCCCCTTCTAGTGCCGCGATCATGGAAGAGTAGAGCTATACCTCTACCCACCCTCTGGGCCACATCGGGCCCGTAACGGGAAAACTTTACCTTTACCTCTACTGTACACAAAATTCCTGATATTGTTTTTACGCCTCAAGTTGTGTGGCAATTCTGGTTCGATTGCAGGACCACCGTTAGTGTTTTGGATGCGTTTTCATGTTAATTTACAACACAGTTAAATACCCCCCGATACTCTGAGACGAAAGGCAAGACCGCATAACGAACGCAGCAGAGTTTAATAACCTCTGACTTCTTCAACTTATTAGCATGTTTCAGCTCCAGATGATGACAGTGTCAGTAAAAAAAGAAACTTCAGAATGAAGGCCTTCTTTTAAAGCTTGGCATGTGTGAAATTTTATACGGTTTTAGTTAGCTAACAGCAAGAATTAAATTTGATTGTATATAGGTGCGTAACTTGGTCTGTCGCCCTAAGGGACAGCATAGATTGACGGTGCTCGAGAACAAAGTGCCGAGGAAATATCTGGGCTTAAGAGAAAGGAGGAATGGAAGGCTTGAGAAGACTGAATAAGAAGGCGGTCATAGATTGTGCGTTACCTGTATGTTATGCGATCAGATCAAGGACAGTTAAAGGGTCCCATTGAATACTTGTAAGGGAAGCGAAATGCATTTGGAATTTTAGCCGGAAAAGCCAAAGGGGAGAAGCTACTTTAGATATCTACGCGTAGATGTGAGAACAGTATTAAAATAAGTTGCAAGGGGACGATATAGATGTCACTGTTTAGGGATTGGTTAGGAGTTAAAACGGTAATGGGTCCCCGGGTTCTTTAAAAGACGGGGTTCTGTTTTACAGCTGAACAAGTATTAACTTGCGGAGATGAGTTGCATAGCGAAGGTATTACTTTCAATTACTTTCGAGTTCTGTTACGACGACCAAGTCCATGCACATAAGAGGTTAACCACGAGATCAGTGAGGCACTATAAATCGTATATAAATATTGCATGTTTGGGCCTGATATGGGGCGCAGTTGGTGGACAGTTTCGGATATTACGTAAAGTGTCACTTTTTACGCAGAACACCGAGTAATTACTGTTAGGGTGCTTGAATCGAGGATGTTACAATGGATTGGGCATATAGCATGCATGAGGGCAAGATATTCACACATTATTTTCATTGGCGAAATTCTTGGAAAGTTGGCACGTGGAATATTGAGAAAGTTGTGAAAGGATACTGTTAAGATAGACTTTACAAATAGAGTTTGAGGTGGGTGAAACCGGCTGAACATTGTGTCCAGCGACAGACTGTTTTTTTTTAGCAGTGTCCAGTTCTGCAGGAAGATGGACAGTTAACCTGAAGTTTATTACTTTTCACATGCAAGGGTTTTCTAGGGTTAAGCTGGCGGAAGGTACTTGTTACACGGAAACCCCACATTTCGTCCACACATTGTAGTCGTTTTAATATCTCTTGCTCATTCGTAACGTTCTTCTCGTTTGGATGTTTTCCACTACGTATTGTCTTTGTCTTTGAAAGACGGATGTTACAGATCGAAAGTTCGTGCAAGTTAACAACACAGAGCAGATCGTTTTGCCAGAGCACAGTGGAGTACACGCTAGTAACATAACGTTGGTGCTCGTATCAGTCCAAGAAGAATTATTCTTCGCCTGTTTGACCCCTATAGGTGGAGCCGACAGTCTGTCGCGAAACGTTGGTTAACCAGTCAACACTTAGTAACATCCCAGAAGAGCGAAGACCTATTTTTAAACTGCTGCGGAAGCCTGAAATCACGCAAGCTGGTGGAAATTTGTGCCGAAACACTTATTATAATGTTTCCATTATTCTCTACCACCGTTTTCAACATATGTGTGAACGAACCAACCTTGTTCACTCAGTATTCTGGTCAGGGTGCGGGCTGGACGACCGAGAAAGGGTAGTCCAATCTCGGCAGTTGTAGAAATGCCCCACTATATGCAGGCTCTAGGGATACTCTGTCCACTCGGGTAAAGCGGCCGAAGCGCGAAGCTAACCTTTTACCCCGATCTGGTGCAGATGTTAATGCCAGAGTTGAATCCACTACACCGTACGCATTCCTTTGGTCGTGCTTAGTTATTTAACAATATGAAAACTAAATTAATTGACAATTATGGCCAGTATAAACATCAGTTTGTGCCTTATAGAGAATTAGAAAGACCAATCGGTGAAAGCAGTGTAGGGAAATATGGTAGTTTGTTGTGAAAATGATAGTGAACACATTATAGACTGTGTTGGCTAAATGCACAATTTCTGTTGTTAAACCAGACGTAGCATACAGGAACCACAGATCCCTGAAGGGTTAAGAGCAGAACGAACTTTACCTTTCACTCTGTATATTGCATTTTGTATAGTGTAATTGAGAAGAAGCTGCATGGAAACTAGGTGCTCATTTCAGTGTGACGCCTGACACTGTCAAATGGTGTTTTCTCGTTGGTAGCAGAACGGTACTTTAGCTGAAGCTTTTAGCTTATTCCTACAATACTGACTCAGTTTTCTCACAAGCCACATGACTTGCAAATAACAGGAGGTCGCGAACTTCAGAATGACATCCATTTTTGGAAGCATGTTCTGCTTGTCACAGCAGACGGCGCAAGAGATGGATTGCGGCCTGACTTTAATTGTCTTCCTAGTTAGGTATCGACCACCCGACGAGAGCTTTCGACGTATAATTATCTTGCCCTCATACTGGAATGTGCTCATTTGAATCTGCCCTGCCGTCTAAATACATGAAATTCTACTGGGCGTGGGAGCGGGCAGCTCTTAAGAGGTCGCACCATCTTAGCAGCTGAAGAGTTGAGAAGTGTCCAGAGTTCTTGCGGTATATTCCTCTTCGACAAAACAGCGAAAGCTACAGTTACATGCCTTAGCTATTCACAACGTGTTCTAAAGTTATCTGACATGAACACCAAGGTTAGAGTATTAACGTGAATTCGACTGTGCTCTAGTCCAGCGCTGTGCTCTCTGTTGTAACTTTCATGAACTTTGCTCAGTGATCTCCGTCTTACAAAGAAATGACTTAGTGAAGACGTTCATAAGGAGAATGTTAATACTGAGTAAGTTATATTAATATGAACACAATATACAGGCCAAATTTAAAGTTTCTGAATAACAAAGAATATAGTGACACTGTGATTTACGGTGTAAAATAACGTATGTCACGTAAGAAGTGATTCTTGAAGAGCAGCGTTCCTGCTTCGTAGTCGGGAGGCCTGGGTTAAAATCTCAACGAGGAGACCAGGTACAATGACGGAGATTTTTCCAGTTCTGTTCATCACGCAAATGGCCCGGGATGTTACCTTGAATTAGGCCACGACCGAATCCTTTCAAATCCTTTTCAATTCACTCTTCACTAACAATCTTACCATTCCGTACTGTATAATCTGATCTACTGACAGTGGCGTTCAGTAAGCTAGGAAGATCTTATGTCTAGTCTAAGAGAGATCGTATATTGATTTCTGTATTTTTATGTGAAAGTTCCATCTTTTAGACAAAATTCTACCTTTTGTTGCTGGAATCCAGAGGGTAAACTATATGAATGGAATAATTTTTTTTTTGTCAGTCAAAGTATGCATTTTGGCTTACTGTCGCCCATTATGGAAGAGTGAATTGATAACATCTGCTCTTGCTCTTTTGAAAACAATTTTTCCTTGTATCAGAGTTGACCCACTTTCGTGACTTGCACGAATATGGAAGACTGGCTATAGTATCAACCGTCTTTAAACAAGACGTTTACTTAGTTGTCTGCAACAGTATGACGCCTTGTGGCCACCAGCACTTACTCTAGAACACTGTCCAATTTTAAATAACATTGCATTTTATTTCTTTAGCGTAAATTTATTTCTTGAAAGATAATTAACATTTAAAGGGAAATTGAGTACAAATGCAATTTAAATTTTTGTTTCTCACTGCTGCTTTGTAGTTCATTTCCTCCACCTCCTTACCTACAAAAGCGTAAGACACATGTTTCCCGCCTGACAGATTGCGGCACAATTCACTTGGGAGACGTTTAACTTCTCTTATCTATACAGACAGTCAGCAAGCTGCTGTGTATTTTATGTACATTTAATCAGAAGGGACGTGATTTGTCCTGCGTACGGCTATCGTGACTTGAAATACAAATATTCTTAAAGAGGTAAAAATAATCGAACGACATATATGAGCGTAAAGTCAAGTGTTATGTTTTTGTGTTCTAGACGAGTGTTGATCGAACTGCAAGATACAACAAATAAATACGGGGTCGTTTCTCCTCCAGACTACTCGTGGAATAATACAGCGGGTTTAGTCGAATGGAATTTCGGATCGTAGATGAGATGAGATGTGATGGGATGGGCTCCAGTTAATTAACTACATGGAGATGAGAGAGAAGGGTCTAATCTAAAGACGCCGTCAGTTGCTACGATTATATTGCGTCGGTGGTAATTGAATGATCTGCAAGCATGGAGCCCTGGTTTAATGATACTGACCGGAAAAAGAACGGACATACTGGGAGGGAACCTTGTCGCAGTGCTACCTTATCCTTCAAAATTCACACATTGAATGACCTGGGATCGAACCCGGACCTCCGCTGTGAGAGGACAGCGACTAACCACCTGAACCGTGACACAGCCCAGGTTCCTAAACGAGATGGAAATTCGACTTTCTTCTGTTTAATTACATCACTCTGTCTTGTAAGAAGAGTAAAATATTTATTGTAACTGTTGATGGAAGATTTGCTGTTGCTTGTGCATGTTAAAGTGAAGTAAAAGACGATACTTGCACATTAACTGTAATTGCGATTTTGAATAACTTTTGATGCAATTTTATATCGTAATTTTTTATTGAATTTGGGCGCACAAATACGGGTAGTGCAACATAGTGACGTATTAGGCGTACAAATGTCTTAGGACACTTTTCTAGCCAAATACTTCCCGATTTAAAACAGTTTCCAGGCACGTTTTATCCCTACTGATCGCATTCGGTAACGGCTGTGCCCCTTTATCCGTCCGTCCGTTCTTCCTTGGATATATCTGTCTTTTTACACATAAAACTCGAGAACACTATTTATATTTCGGAATTTTGCAACACATTGTCTGTCTTCGTCAGTTTCCATTTAGATTGGACAGCTTCAACTACAAATATCCACTACTTTTCAGCGCGCATCGCGAGCTGAACACGCTAAGTATTTTATCGCAGCGGATTTAAAAGTTATTAGTTGAAGGATCTAGAAAAGTTTTGTAACCCATACCAGCCATACTTATGAAGAATCAGCGGAGATAATTCCTAACAAGCCCTATTGTAACGCCGTCGTTAGGTTTCAGCAAAGCACAAACTATCTGGAGCACCCGGTACCATCTTTTGGCACACGGGCAACTGAGCGACGAATTCTGATCTGTAGAGGAGAAAACCCCTCAGACGCTGTGCGGAAATTTCTTGACCTGTCTTGCGGAGGAGAATTACTCTCCCTTGGTGCTGCGGCCGCTGATGGTCCTATTGTACCAACCCTGGATGATATATGAATGATCATGGAGCGTTGGTGGTTTGATAATTAACGGTGGGTGGGCGAGTGGCTAGGGGGGGGGGAGGGGATTCGAAATAGAGCTACCTAACCCAATGACACTCTTTCTGTGACAAATAGAGGTACAGTTATTTTCATATTGTGGAGATCTCACCGACATAGCCTGATGTATTTGTACACTGCAGTTCAAGTATGCAGGTGTTTTAAAGTGTAGGATCCTGTGTCCACATTTACTTTCCACCAGATTGGCTAATTCCTTCGAAGAAGCAGATTATCGCAAAACCCGCCATTTGCCATGGTTAATCTGACGTAGATTTGTGAGATTTCGGGTTCTAACTGGGGACAGTTTTAATATTAATGTCTAGTGGGGTTTTAACTTTCGTGTTTCCGTGCATCACTAGTGCAATTACAATTGATAACCAACAAGATGCAACTATTTTGATTTATTAACTTTAATCAGATCTACATGTTTCGGGCAATGTTTTCGCCAATCATCAGGAGATTATCACTGTAACTACAGCTGGAACTGACTTGTCAGTTCCACCCAGTACGCAACATCAACCAGCAGCAACATCGGTGGACATTACCAGAAGCTGTAGTTACAGCGATAAGCTCCTGATGATGGGCGAAAACATCGCCCGAAACATGTAGAGCTGATTAAAGTAAATAAATAAAAATAGTTGCATCTTTTTGGTTATCAATTATAATTGTCTAGTGTGGTGTTGCGCTATACAGTTGTGCCGATACGTACCAGCGTTTCGGACGAACCTGCTGCTTAAAATCTGCCATAGCTACGATGATGAGAAGGTAAATTTAAGTTGAGGGCTGTCTCTGTAAATCGGCATTATGTTTAACAAATTACTTCTTCAGTTTATTAGTATTCTGTGTTTTTTTTTGTCAGAATTTTCACCTTTTCTAATACCAAACGGTTTGGCGGTAAAGTTTTTGACTTGTTTTATGAGTATGCCCGGTTCGAGTCTTGGCTGAGATACCGGCCAAACTGACTGAGGCTTGTCGTCTCAGTACCTGTGGACAACGACTGCAATAATACTTAATATCAGGCCACGAACTCTTCCGTTTATCTACAGGGTGTTTCAGGAGGAATAGTAAATATTTTAGGAGATGGTAGTATGGACTTTTCCGAGTAAATAATTTCATACAAACAGGTGTCCAATTTTCAATGGGTGTGAAGATACAGCTGTTTGAAGTTGGCGCATACAGATCAGATTTTTGTCTGTGGGTATGGATGAAAAGCGAAGTCTACAAAGAAAAAGTAAACACAAGAGACGAATTGATCGCTCGCATTATGAATAGTGCTGCCCTCATAAAGCAAGAACGCCAAGACGACCCCAGGAGAGCTACATGTACTATTGCCAGGAGGGTTGAAAAGTGCTTTGAAGTCGATGGTGGAATTTTTGAACAGTTACTTTGAACTGTTGCAATTTATTGAGATCATTTACATAACCAATAAATGCAATAAATTCGTCATTTGTCTTTCCTTCATACCTTTTTACGTAAGGCTTTTTATGCGTAACATTCAAACAACTGTATCTTCACACCCATTGAAAACTGGACACATTTTTATATGAACGTACTTACTCGGAATAGTCCATACTACCACCTCATAAAATATTTACTATTCTTCCTGAAACACCTTGTATATCTTTTCCAATTCGTTGCAGACTCTTACTTAGTCGTCTAATGCTGTATAGTCTGACGTAGAGTGCAAATAAATAAATATTACTTTAATGACAGTAATGTGGGTTTAATGTTAAACACACAGCTGAAAGGATTTATAGCTTATTTAAAGCAAAAGTTATTATTGTGGGATTTACAGCTAAAACAGGGGTTCTTGAATTTTATTTCGCCTAGGAATCTAATTTTTGGAGTACGCTTCACAACTCACAGTCTGATGTTGATTGGACAGTAGATTTTCTTTTAATTGTTTTACTTTTGTCTAGAAATGAATGACGTTATGGTCATTAATACAAACAACGCTTAGGAAATCAGGTACTTGCAGAAATGTAATATTAGAATATGATTAATAATTAGTTCTTAGTAATGCAAAACAGTTTTGCGAGTACACATGTTAGAAGACAAGCACAAAAGTATAACACTTATCGGTGTGCTATGAACGTAAGCCGTTTGAGAGTTTTGAAATATTTCAAACCGTTGTCGTGCATTTGAAAGGCTCCACTATAAAATGTTATGTTGTTGCAGTCAGCTTCGAAGGTCAGTATTTATGATATGAATGCCTGAAAACCCTGCTTCACACAAACATATTGTAGAAAAGGGTAGCAGAGCTTCCAGAACCACGTTTTGTACGTTTCATTCTTCCTTGTACACTTTGATCCAGAATGCATTCACTGATTCGGATTATTTTTTGAAAATTGTAATATTCTGTGATGTTGTTTGTAAATTGCTGTTGAAAGCCAGCAATGCTTCATATGTCATAGTCAAATCTTAGGCATCGTTGTCGAAGCGTCGGCGCACCCGTCTTTGTTCGGCCACATGCTGCGGGATGTAGCGATCGAAGTGCAGAGTTAGTTCTTCCAGAGTTTCACATTTTTACACCCGAATATTCGATACTTCCTTCATCCAGAAGCGAGTACGTTATAGGGGGGAAAAAAAATCTTGATTTTTTTTTTATTTTCTTCTTATACAGTTCCAACTTTCATACGTAATATGTCAACGTCTCTGTTAGCCCACGCACGGTCTGGTTACTGCCTTAAACTGAAATATTATACATTTGAAAGGTTGTCTGTTGTAATACCCACTTGGAATTCCGTATCACAGAACCAAGGGGTGATCTTTTGAGCCAAATTACTTTGACCTGGTTGCGCAATGCCTCAACTTGTTGAAGGACTTTGTGTCGTGACAGCCACGTGACCTCAGCGTGATAAATTTAATAGGTGTAGATTGGGCAAATGTCTGGTCAAATCTGCCCAAAATCTTCGCTTTTATAAAATTAGAACTTGAATGACTTATTTCATCACGGTATCCACTTCCTCCGACAGCCTCATGGAATGAAGGTTCTCTTTGTGGAGGAGACGTCGAAAAATTGATAACTGCGGAATAAATTCGTTCGCTCTGGCACAAGAGTCTTTGATTCGCCAAAACTGCTGACGCGCCGTCAGTGCAGAAAGTGAAACACTGTTTCTGGGATAGACCGTCATTGAGAGAAAAGGCTGTTCAAAAATCTTCCCCTGTGTTTAGTAGTAGTCAGCGGCCGGAGAAACAGAAATCTTCCCTATTTGATATCCCTGAATGACAGACTTATGCTATGAGCTGTGTATCATCATTCATATCAGCTGTCGAAGCATTACACTTCATTTGTCACGACGTCACATGCTAAAATAGGCTTGTTAAGGAAGAAGTTTCAGTTCATTAAAGAGGGTCATGGCGACCCATTCTGAACGGCATGTCGACCCAGTTTTGGGTTGTGGCCCACAGATTAAGAACCCCTGAGTCAAAGGCTCTCGCAGGCTGTCCAGACCATACCAACTTAACAGCTGCTCGTTGTGCACCGCTCACACTGCTGTGTTTCTAGTAACACCAGTGCTGGAGGAGCAGTATCCACCCATTTTGTACGTTACTTCTGCAAGTGGAACTGCCCGTACGAAAAGGTTGATAACTCACATGCTTAATTACTCTAAACCCTACTCAAAATGATGGCCGGAATACAGCAAACATCTTTGTATTGTAAACCCTAGTATAAAGAGGAATATACTATTTTGCGAAATCTCGTAGTGTGAGTTCGCTTGGGAGATAGCGGTGTATAGGGGCAGGAATTACCGAAACAAAGTCACGGTGTTGTGTAATCGGCTGTGCTGGCTTAGGAGAGAAACCGAGACGGGATTTAGTTGCTGCCACAATCGCAGTAATGCCTGCCTCCGAACATTGCCCGAGGTAACGCGATTACTCTACTTGTTGAGTTTGTTACAAAATTCAGTGGAGAGAACAGTTTGGCGACGAGGAGACCAGCGTTCTTGTTAACGAGTAAGTTCGTGTATTTGTGTATTCGTTATTTTGTTTTGCTATTTAATATTTTTGTATTATTTTCTTACGTTCCTTTGTCGTCTCTTTAATTGGCCTTATGGCTGTTGTGTCTGAATAATAATAATAATATTGGAAATAATCGTTATTATTTATATTATTATCTAATCCTTTAATTATAATAAGACCAATACAAAATCCAATCAAATTCATCGAGAATATATTGTACTTATTTCACTGGTATTCGCTCCTGTTCTTTAAATATATAAGTTGTGGGAAATTTCGATATCTCAGTTTCACGAAGATGCACACGACGGGTTAGAGAAATTAGGGACAGACACCCTCATACTAAGATACTACGTACTAAATTCCATAGAACGCCAGTATGCACTAAACAGTGATGTTATCTGCAAGCGACCTGTGGACTGTGTTGCAAAGTTACCCGTAACGGGTCACTCTACTGACTGCGCTGTCCCGGTACGAATATACGCTGAAGTGCAGTTGTAAACAGTCAGAGGAACTTTACTTTTACCGTTAAAATGAATATGTCTACTGCTGATACTCAGCAACGAATGTGTGGATCAAGTCGCTGAGGACAAATTGTTCCATCTTGCAAGAGGAATGGCATTAGCAATAGTTCTGCACCCGTTTGATTTCGGCCGCTATTTGGCCTACTACTTGACTACTTCGGCCGAAAAAAATATTCTTTTGATATGAAGTTTACGAAGATGTTTCATCACAGATTTTAAACAACCTTTGTTAGCAGAATGTGTTACATACACGCACTCTGCTGGAGAGACTTTGAAACCGTTTATTGGATAAAACAGTTAAAAATGGTAATGGATGATTTGATGGTCTACATTCTGTCTCCGAAATCTTAGAGTCGTTGTGGATATTAATCTCATTCTAAGGCCGTAATGGTTGCCAGGTGGCCTCACCTATTTTTATTTGCGTTCCACTTTATTGTCTCTGTCGTGTTAAAACATTAAGACGTACTGTAGTATTTCCACACTGTGTCAAAGGAGCCTGGACACTTCCCTTCCTTCCATTTGTTATGTTTCCACTGACAGTTTAGTTTTCTTAGCCTCGTCCATCAACGTGATGTCGTCTGCTTATGAATGCCACATCATTCGTACCACAATTTATTCAGCCAAGCACGAGGCTGTGTCACTTTTCAGGCCCTTCGACAAGCCACACCCACGATTGCTGACTGGTTGTGAGTGCTCCTAATTCCATTGTTTGCTTGTTCTTGATATTTTTCATTTTGTATTGCATATGTTATAAATCATCAGATAGGAGGATAATTGTGTTTTATTTATTTATTGTTTATTTTACGACACTGTCCATATTTCAGACTCTGTAACGTCAAATTGCAGGAAGATGAGTGAATAAAAAGATGCGAAAAAATGCAGTTCTGGTCTGATTTGGTATACTACCTCGGCAACATATTGTAGGGATAGATTGCTTGTCAGGATAGCTGGCCCGTGGATTGAAATGTGATTACGGGTCCTTCCAAATAGGAAGTGGGAATTATGGTTTGAAAATTAAGTGAAAATAAGCAACCTTTTCTTATTTCAGGCACACTTTCCTAGAGGTTTTAGATACTTTTTAACTTCGTTGTGTCGCATAATTATTCTTTCATTTGATTGTGTAATATACCCAGTCAATAACATCGTTGAATCATAAATAAAGATATTTAAGTCTAATTTAAGCACAGTTATTATTGCTTATGCTAGCCTGCCTATTTCATCGTTAAATTTACCATGATTTTGGGGCAGAGTTTTGTAAGATTGTAATAGTAAAACGTGGTTAGTTAACTATTGGCATAAAATAATTGTTTTTTAATGTTTGGTTGACTGTGCATCCTAATAGAACGATAGTCTTTTTTTACCAACTTGATGCACAAATTCTTTGTTTTAACACATTTACTATGCTCCTCTACATGTTTCGAGCACTATTATGTTCCTTCTCAGGAGGACAAATTGTGTTAGTACAGCATCTGGTATCGTCACTCTCTTTAGGTGACTGTTCATTACACAGGTTACGAGAATCCTCTCGTAACCTTAAGATGAGCATAATAGTGCTCGAAACATGTAGAGGAGTATAATAAATGTGTTAAAATAAAGAATTTGTGCATCAAGTTGGTAAAAAAAAGACTATCAAACTAATTGGTGTTTGTGATGAATACTTTTTTAAGTGTTTATTCTGACACAGGAACCCAGTTTTTAAATGTATACCACATGACATTCGTGCTGTGTAGGCTGAAACACTTGAAACACCATAACGCCTAACAGTTGGACCTATAGAGACGTGGCATTAACACAACTACTGCAGTTGCGACAAACTTTCATGGCCAGTGACGCTTGTCATTACATGAACCTACAAGTTAATTTTGGCGTCCGACTAATGGGTCTTCTGTCTATGACTATTACGCAGCTATGGACACACCCTCCGGGCATTCGTTCTTCCCCTATTCCCGAGTTACGAAGTCTAGTTCAGGGTGGGTACATCTATGTTCGCTTTTACCACCATCAAAAAGTGAATATTTTTCGAACTTTAAGAACAGACGAAAGAGAAAATGAATGTTTAACAGTTTCGACAATTGCTTGTATGCATACGCAACGTTAATACCAACAATTGCTCTGCCACTGTAACAATGCATCTGTTCGTTGGAGGAATCTGACTTGATGTCATTTCGACTTCTAATGTAAGAAGCACTACTCTGTGCTCCACTGTGCCTGCGTCGTCGTGTGTACCATAAAGCTTAAGTCTGTTTTTCCTTTCACAAGCTGCGTGAGGGCTGATATTCGAAAGGACACGTTGAAATATCGACGGGTCATTGATCCGACCCTGCATGAGATTGCATTGAACAACTCAGCAATAAAATGGTTCCGTGGAACCTACTGTCACTCTGTCCTTTTTTTCTTTTCAGTCAGTTGTACAAAATTTTCGCAGACGTAATGTCAAGGCCTTGCTAAATGTACTTCATATAGCAGTAGGGAATAAGAAATAAAACTTTTGGCTAAAAATTGTTTAAATTCTCAAAAGGTATATGATCGCCTACGAGACAGTCATATCATTCACATTTCTCTGCCTTAGCGTTGTAACAGATACTGTTACCAGAAAGACCCTAAACATTTCGCAAGAAATATTCCGTATGGTGGGGAAGAAATGTTTGTGCAAAGGATGTTTAAAAAATAACACACTTAGTATCAGCTGTTTTCTTTCCTTGAATCTTTTTGACCAAAGAGAAATGAATATCGTAGAGAAACATAAAATCCGAGTGTTTTTACCTGGTAATTTTAGTAGTGCAACAAAGAAGAGGATAAAGTCAATACGAATGTTAGCACTTCTGTGCTTAAACTTTTGACGCTTAATGTCAACTATAGTGGTCGTACCGCACCGCTAACCTCTAAAGTTGCATTATATATATTTATTAAACAAATATAGGTACTAAATATTTTAAATATGGTATATGCTGTCCGTTTTTTTCTCTTCAAAATGCAGTTTGTTTCATAATTCGAACATATTTGGTTCCTGTATTATTCACATTTTATATACAGGGTGTGCTAAAATTAAAAAAAAAGAATTCCGGCGCCAAAAGGTTAATTATGCATCATGCCGGAAGTGATGTGCTAAGGAGAAAAGGTCTTCTGTCTTACTTTGCCTTTGGCGCTGGATGGAGAAGAATGGATAGGTGCAAGCCCCTGCAACTCACAACTACTACCCACTGGATAGAAGGTTGTGTGGACCCTACATCCTGTATATAGGTAGTGGCGAAGAGAAAATTTTACGCGTGTGCCGGGAATTGGTACTTAATTCTTTGGCGTTCCAGCCCATAACCTATTCACTTTACTCAAGTACTCGGCTTAGACCTGTGCTTTATAGTGTCCGTAATTGAGAGAAGTGTTTTAGCTCTTCTAGATAGATGTAATTTTGATTGAGTCATTGTTTCTTAACTTACCTAACGAGCTGTTCAAACTGCAGAGAAATGTCGAGTAGATGGGGAGAATTGTTCTAGGTTGAGCGAAGTTTTCCACGTGCTTAAATATGAATACTTAGCGTCGCGTGGTAAATTTCGTGTCTACTTAATTGGAAGGGATACGAAAGACAAGACTCTGAAGTATTTTGTCGTGTAGTTTGCACGGGGAAATTGATGAAGACAATAAAAAATTTCCATGTATAAATATACACATTAATTAAAAAATTTAAAATTAAATTCAAAAATTTCCATCTAAAATATCCGGTCTTCGACCCCGATCTGAACATGTACCCTACCGAACACAAGTTTAGAGCGGCACCCGTCAACGGTATGTCGCGCTGCTTGGTTAAGGCTGTGTTACGTAGGAGTAAAGGCAGACATTTCGGTTCTCATAATGAGAGCCGCACCAAATAATAGGGTAATGAGACTTGTAGCTCAAGTGGATGATTCAAATTGAGACAATATGTAGGTTGAAATTCTTGATGGAAAGAGACTACTCGGAAGAACGAAACGTAGGCAGGAGGGTAATATTGAAACGATGTTTGGGAAGACAGGTTGTGAGACAGGCTGGGTATAATTAGCTGAAACTAGGCGAGCACGTGTGATGACATAAATTTTCGGGTCCAGTGCAGCTGTGAAGTAATTTTGAGCAACGAAAGTCTAGTGGGTGCTTAGAGAACTGCATATCCCAAGGAAATGGATAATTTGTGAGACCCGGTTAATTCCTGCAATGGGGAGATTATGTGAAAAAATAAGTTACTGGTTTACGCAATTTTCAGGTGCCAGACGATAAAAGTACTGTTGGTTGTGTCCAATTGTCACAATATTCTCATATATTACAGCTTCGAAACTTCGAACGGATTTGTTTGCTCCCCATACTTATAACAATGAGCACGCTGACTCAAGCGATAATGCCTGTGACGTGTTTCTGTGAGTTGCCCTGTTTGAGTGTCAGGCAATACGCCCACTGTCGTCAGTTTTTCATAATTTTCCACAGTCTGTGCAAGCAAATCACGTGATGCGTGATTGCGGGCTTCCTCTTTGATGTAAATGAGATCTTCGCTGTTCGGTGATATTGCTGAGCGCTGATTGGTAGTTAATTACCGAAGTGTCGGTATAGCCTATCTGTACCACCTTCAAAGGACATGCCTGCTTGACCCTCGAAGGGAAAACTGCTAGATCCTTAAAGATGGGACAGATAGACTGCCCCCGACTGTAAACCAACCAAACAACCAACCAACCAACCAACCAGCCAACCACCCAAAACCAAACCCAAACCCAAACCCAAAACCCAAACATAAACCCGGACCAAACCAAACCAAACCCCAAACCCCAACAAAACCCAGATCAAACCAAACCAAACCAAACTAAACCAAACCCAAACCAAACCCAAAAAACCCAGACCAAACCAAACCAAACCAAACCAAACGAAACCCAAACCCAAACCCAAACCCAAACCAAACTAAACCAAACCAAACCCAAAAAACCCCGACCAAACCAAACCAAATCAAACCAAGCCAAACCAAACCAAACCAAACCAAACCAAACCAAACCATACCAAACTAAACCTAAACCTAAATACCCAGACCAGACCAAACCAAACCCAACCCAACCCAACCCAACCCAACTATTTACCTACCTATCTTTCTGACGGAAGGGAGAAGAAAAATTACGTGGTAGTACCTTAAATTAGGTCACAATCATTCCCTTTCTCATTCTTTCCCACTGAGTACCCACTGTCTATTCATTCGACGCTGCACAATCTACGCTAATTGTGGCGTTGTCAGTTATGCTACAAACGCAAGTACGAAAATGTAGTTTTAGGGCGAGTGCTTGTGAACAGAAACTCTGCACTTAAGTGAATGTCTTCAGTGAAAGTGAAGGGAACCATAGTCTGGATTGTGAACGGCTGTCTTTTCCCCGCCCCACATCTTCAGAAACACAGTGCCAAAGGAGTTACACAGAGTTAACAAAGTAGTGTCTCCCTATTTCTCTGATATTTCGTCAGAGAATCTTGTTAACTTAAGGCAACAACGCAGCGCAGTTTGTAGTATTCTTGAAAACCTAAATTCTAGAGCTGTTTTTGTTATAGGATTCTGAATTGTGTGAATTTATTCCCCTTAGTTTATTCAACTTGTTAGGTCATGTAGTTTCGAATACCAAGATGGTTGTTGATAAATTCGATTCGTGTACAAGAGCAAGTAACGTCAAAAAGCTTATTGTTGTTGTTATTATTATTATTATGACAGTTAATTTTTATAGCGCGGATATGAATTATAATATGGAAATTAGTGGGGTTTTTTGAACATGGTAATTAACTATCAGATTTTATAAAATGTGAGAAATTTTTTGACATTTGTAAGGCGAAGGAAAGAAAAACCATTGATTCAACCCACCCCACATCTCCCTCGAACTTTATGCTTTCCTCTGTCTTTAGTTATTCTGTCCATCTTTAAAATTGTGTTTATTTAACAACGCTGTCAGTTGCTGAAACTGTGTAGCGTAGGAGATGGACGAGTGAATGGGCACGGAGGATTGGTGGCATGATATTCACAGGGCAAAACCGAAGTATTCGAAGATGTACTGTCTATCGTGAGGGCAGTGGTGACCAGAAAGATGCACTTTTGGCTGGTTTACACAGGCAAGAGTAGGCTGTGAAGAGGAACAGCTGTAGAGGCGGGGGAGTCGAAAGTTTCAGACTCACCATTATCCCTATCCATGGGGGTTTTTCTGTGACATACTATAGCCGAGGAACTGAAGCTTCTTAAGGAAACTCTTCTACGTGGGTTGAGTTAATACACTTGGTTGGTTTGGGATGGAACTATCCCAACCCGGCGAACAGACAGTCAGCTAAAAAGCACAACACGTACAAATTGTTGTATATGTACGTTGTACCTCCGATGATGGGCTACAAATATGCCCGAAACATGTAGAGGTTGATTGACGAAATAAACAGGATAAATAGCGCATCAAGTTGGTTTGCATTACACGGATGTCATTTACGCTTAATTCCTAGTTTTGTACCATATTTACAGTCTCTGGCTTCTTCAGTAATGTGGCCCCTTTAATGCTTTGTCGGTATGATTGTAATATTTGCTTTGATCTTCCGAAAACCTTAAATTATTAGGTGCGCATAGGGTATATATATATGTGTGTGTGCATATACACACACACATATGCGCGCACGCACACACCCACACATATATATTAGGTGGTGGTGGTGGTGGATTTACGTTTGTACGTAAATATATATGTATTTCTCCTTGGAGAGTTTTCTTTAGTTACTGGATTATTTTCGAAATTTTAGCGACATAGATTCATAGAAATTTACGAATGTGAGCTGTAATTTAAAAAATTCCTACCTCTTCCATCGCTGAATATTTCTAACCAATTTCTGAAGGATATTGAAAATAGATGATTCATGGATATCATAGGGAATGCGATGTCCATGGAAGGGGATAAAGATTATGAAAAGTAAGAAGCAGAGGAAGAATAGTGACAATGGAGAGCATGAATGCATGATGAATTTGTGGCGGTGGAGATAAGCTGTAGCAATGTATTTGTATAGAAACGGAAGTGCTTTGTTATCTTGGGAGACAGACTCTGTGCATGTAAACAAAATGTTCAACCCGTTGTTAGGGATTTTAGAATAGAATTTCACTGGCGGAAATATTATCTTTAGTATTCACTTTGTGGTCCATTAAGCAATGTTACTGTCGTTACTTCATTGAATGAAATATCAGACGGCTGAAACTAGCCGAAGACGGTTAGTTCTGAGTACATTTATTATTCGTTAGCGTGCAATGAAAATAACAAAATGTGATTACGTTATAATAATTTCGTTTGCTAGCATACTAGCCGACAGTGCCATTAAATAACCTACTTAAACACATGTAACAAAGCTCTGCGCTCTTCTGGGACATTACGCAACGTATCGTGGTAATGCCTTGCCCTTAAAAATGGGCCCGACAGGTTGTTCCGAAACGTCGGTAAGAAATTACCACTATATGCTGCGTAATAACACAGAATAGCGCTGATCTCACCTACTGTGGCATAACTTGACATTCGTAAACCTTGCTGATGCTCGCAGATGTCATCACATGTAGACCAAATATGTGACAAACATAAGCTTCTGTAACTTTGTGACAGGGCTGATTGTAATGTGATGTATATACATGTAGATTAGAAGAATTTTCAGTCATAGAAATTAAAGAAATTGGCATTAACCTTTAAAGACGAAGCGCAGACTGCATTATTTATCGACCCAGTCCGTACCGCGCATTACGCACTTTTCATCTGGGTTATAAAAACCGACCAGTTTATATGAGGCACAAGTCGCTGTTTGTTCTGAGATAAATACAAAACTAATGAATACGGTGTGGGCAGAATGTATAATTGTTAAGTGTTAAATATTTTGGTGCACGAAACCATTAGGCTTTAAAAGGTTAATGTGCGGTTACGAGTAACTGGAATGATAATATTGAAACTGGATTTAAAAGAATAGGGTGTGAGGATGGGAGTGGGATGAACCTGGTTTAAGAAATGAACCAGTGCTGGGCTCTTTTGAATGCGATGATGAAACTTTAGGTTCAGCAAAGGTAAAGGTATAATCACTTTAATTATCAATCAACAAATGCACTTACATAAAATTTCACATTACACATACAATACAGAAAACTCACAAGAAATCGCAGAGGAACTAAAAATACACTTATCGTTACCTAGCGGCTATGCATTACTAAGGGTAAAGGTAAAGTGTTCCCGCTACAGGCCCGGTGTGGCCCAGAGGGTGGGTAGAGGTATAGCTCTACCCTTCCATTACCGCGGCACTAGAAGGGGGTGAGTGGTCAGCAGCACGCCTCGGCCGCACTTTACCCCCGGGAAAGACCCGGTACCCATTTTACAGGAAGCTGGGAGGGACCCAGGGCCGGTCTGGACGGGCGGTAAATCTCGTCCCCACCAGGATTCGATCCCGCACCGTCCAGCCCGTAGTCACTCGCTATACTGACTGAGCTACCGGGCCCACACTTTGGTTTCAGTAAAGTAGGAGAATTGACTACCTGAGCAACAGTTGATTTGTCAAGAAGGGCTAGTTTCATTGAACTATTTTATTATTTATGTAGATATTATTTTTGCCATTGCGAAAATATACACATTCAAAGAACACTAAAAGAATTTATGAAAAGATCTTCAGTCATAACATTCTCACCTAAAGAGCTTGTGACACTAATAGGAAGCGTTTGTATTCGTAAACACGTTTGTTACACCAGTTTAACATAGTTAATGGCTAATGGTCTCCTTGGCGCAGCCGCGGTTGTAAATGCTTTTATATTACCTCGTAATACTCACAATAACAGTAGTTAAACTGCTAGTAACAACCACTCATGTGTAAAGATGAAACTAATAAACTCCCGCAATTACCCTCATACCCTCATCCGCCATGGTTTCCTCTACCTTCATATTATATTTCCAACGCTTGCACAGAATATAGGATTTCCTAACTGAAACACTACAGACTTTTCCCAGGCTTTATCCTCGTGAATTAAAATGGGGTCCATACTCCGAAAAGTTCTCCCTCGTGATGAGAATAACAGCAGAATATAAAAAACTTGTCTCCGATGATGTTCCTTGTATTTCATTTGATTATTCCTTAATTGTGTTCTGTATTACTGTTTTATGAAAGAAATGTCTTGTTACGTATACAACTCAGGAATATTCCTAAAGTTTGAAATTTTCAAGCACTGAGCATTATTTAATGAGTGTCTGAGAGAGAATACCTTACATAACGCTTAGGAGTTTTCAAATGAGTGACAGGATAGATAGGCATTTACTAAGAATCTACCACGCTTTTCTCGGCATTGCATCATGGTACTTAGAAGAGAATATCTAGGAAGTCCTCTCTCTTAGGACTTGCCAGGAAGACAATATCTAGGAAGCCCTCTCTCTTAGGACTTGCCAAATTCATGATAGGAATATTCAGTGAGGTTGTGATTCAATTGTATCTGTCTAGGACTACAATACATCTTCTTCCTTTTTAAATTCATTTTTCTTCGGTGTAATAAAGTAAGGCTTCTGTGTTAACTGAAGAATAAAAACCAACTAGATGCCACTTGTTATTTTATTGTACTTCTTATAGGCTCAACATGTTTCGAGCACTACTATGCCCATCATCAGGAGCTCGCGGCTATGATGTTAATTACCACATTGGTCGTTTCGTTCTTGGTTTGCTGTAGGTTGGAGGTTAGGTGCGGTTAGGCTGGAGTAGTGTCCGGGCTGCAGTCTAAAGCTGTGCTTTAGCCGGCAGCCCGGACACTACTCCAGCCTAACCGCACCTAACCTCCAACATACAGCAAACGAAGAACGAAACGACCAATGTGGTACTTAACATCATAGCCGCGAGCTCCTGATGATGGGCATAGTAGTGCCCGAAACATGTTGAGCCTATAAGAAGTACAATGAAATAAAAAAATAAGTGGCATCTAGTTGGTTTTTATTCTTCAGTTATCACAATGATGCACTGTCCAGCAAACATCAAAGGCATCTGTTTGTCTGTCTGTGACAGCCATAATTTGTCAAATATAAATATAAAAGTTTGAATTTTTGGTAATAATTTTAGGATTATTGTGAGACATGCCGTGTGAAGTAAAAGGAAATTTTGGTACCTGTTCTTTCAATACTGCGAAGTTCTTCTTTGCCGATAACACTTATGAAGCTGTCTGATAAGGAAGTTTTAAACGTATGGATTGGATATTCGGGGAAATTGTGATTTCGTATTGCCCTCTTGGGCTGTGATGTGTAGGAGCGGCCGTGTTGAAGGATTATCGGTGGAAATCGTAATGTAGGAGTTGTCAGAATTTAAAGTGGAAATTTGGAAGATGCATTAAAGAAATTATCTGCCGTGATATGTCGGAGCTGTAGGTAGTGCCTCAGCGATTTAAAGGCGAACCAAATGTTGATTTTCGTATGACGGAGCGCCACCACACAACCCCAATGAAATGACAACATTCTCGATTAGGAAGTTGCCCGAGCGATGGCTCGGCCGAGAGGGGTCCAATTCGCGGCCTCCCCGATTTCCGGGTCTAACCCTTCCCGACTTGGTGCTTTTCTGAAAGACAAGCTTTTCCATCCGCCAGTAGCTGTAATCCTGAACAACTTGAAGGACCATATGGGTCGAACAGCAGCTGCACCGACTGAACATCCTTCATTGCAGCATGTGTGGGGCACAGGCGATTATGGTCATGGTGCGTGCAGGACAAGAAATGGAACACGTATGTAACTTGCACCGGGTATTAGAAACGTATTGAGTTGCTCCTTACAACGGCGTGCATTTAATTTTATGTGAATATTATTAATACATTTTTTTAATCGCTCACATAATTTGTAACCATCTCGCATAATATTGTATGGGAGTCACACATTTGTGTGTGTGTCCTATTTCGTTGTCATTGTTACCGACTTGTGACGTCAAATCATATTTGCTACAGTTCACTTTGCCATGGTTGCTGGGTTGTGACGTAACACCCTGCTTGCCATTGTCACGAGATTGTGACGTCACACCTCAGTTGGTATCTTTTACAGTTTTCATTGCTATCCGGTTGTAACTTTACTATGTGAAGAACTGTTAAGTGATTGCTAGGGTTGTATTGAGTAAGCTTATTGTTTACGTGCATTGTTCACTTAAAGAAGTCAAGCTGGATGTGTTCCTAATACAGTAACATCTCGGTAAACCTTAGTGAAGTGAGTGAATGAATGCATGATCTCAGGCTTCCGCCGCGGTGTAAATGAGATTTTCGCTCTTCTGGGACGTACACCGCTTAGACTGGATGGCAATGTCTTGTCGGTTCCATCGTCAAGGATCAACAGTCCCTTGACCATTGAAGATGGGATCAATAGGTTGTCCCGAAACGTCGGTAACTAACTACAAATATGCATTGCTTAACATCCCAAAAGAACGAAGATCTGGAATTACCAAACACTTTTGAACAAATGAAGAATAATGGAAGAGGACATGGGGTTTGTGGTATTGTGGCCACGTGGCTGGTAAATTATGTAATATGATATAGTGATTTATTTCTGTTCATAACTTGACATAGAGGTCAATTATGCACAGTAATGCAGGTGTTCGAGTCTCAGTATTCAAGTAAGAATCATCATCATCATCATCATCATCATGTTTCTGAAGGGTTAGGCGTGTTTCCTGTTCCTTGATCCTCAAGATGAAGTTGGCCCTCCATCTCTTCCTCGGTCTTCCCATGTTCCTTCGTCCTTTTGGTTTATATTTTAGTGCTTGTTTTGGTAGTATGTTTGTGCCCATCCTCTGTACATGTTGTAGCCACTTTTTCTGGTACTGTTTTATTTCCTTTACTATGTTTTGGGCTCACGGTTTTTGCCTTATACATTGATTCTTCTCTTTATCTAGTTTTGTTATTCCAAGTAAGTGTCTCAAAAAATTCATCTGTGCTGCTTCTAAACGTTGTTCCTCTATTTTCTTCAGCTTCAGCTTCATTTCCAAATTCCAATGCTGCTTTAGCTGTAATGTTGTGAATTCTTAAATTTGTTTCTTTGTTCATTTGCTTTCCAAAATGTCTCCGTATAGTTCCGTTCATTTTGTTATATGTTTGCAATTTATCTTCTAAATCACTTTTGTATTCTGATATGCGATGCCCCACGTATTTAAAATCTGTTACGTGTTCAATAATATTGTCGTTTATCACAATTTTTTACTTTCTGTAAGTGGTTCCTCCACATTGCCATTGATTTTGTTTTTGTACTAGATATGGTCATTTTATATTTTCTTGCTATAAGGTTCAAGTGGTGTGCCATTGTTTGTAAATCATCTTCTGATGTAGCCATTAA
>Ga0123354_10000288_pt1 | contig 45818 bp, 31 predicted proteins | sample TergutLab28metaG_2_FD_97872 | JGI IMG/M metagenome (GOLD analysis project Ga0123354, IMG submission 97872) | Labiotermes labralis P4 segment gut microbial communities from Petit-Saut dam, French Guiana - Lab288 P4 | ecosystem: Host-associated > Arthropoda: Insects > Digestive system > Gut ... | reverse complement strand
GGGGGGGGGGGGGGGGGGGGGGGGGGGGGGGGGGGGGGACAGAAGGGGGCGTGTTTGTTGATAAGTTGAGTTATTATTAACCTGTCAAGGATTCTACACCATGGTTGGTAACGCTGGTAATATTAATTCTTCTTCTTCTCTTCTTCAGGCACTTATCTTCCTTTAATGGTTGAAAATTGTGGCCTTCTCAACGACATCTTTCCATTTCCCTCGATCCTGGATGCAGGTTAGGATAGCTCTTGGTACAAAGGCATACTACGCAAACCAAAAGTTTTTCAAAAGTAGATTAGGCACTAAGAGCTCGAAATTAAAATTATACAGAACTGTCGTGAGACCAATAGTGACATAAGCCTCAGAAACATGGGTGCTTACAGAAACCATAATTCAGAAATTGCTGGTCTTTGAGAGGAAAATTTCAAGAAGAATATTTGGGCCTAAGAAAGAAAATCAAATCTGGAGAATTTAAAACTAAAGAAGAATTAGATAAACTGATAAAACATAAAAATATAGTTAATTATATTAAAACTCAAAGGCTAAGCTGATTTGGTCACGTACAGAGAATGCCAGATACCAGAACATTCAAGAAGATATTTAAATGGAATCCTCCAACTAAAAAATCACAAGGAAGACCAAAGTACCAATGGGAGGATAACGTCAAACAGGTAATATTAATTCTACAATGTGAAAAACCAGTGAAACTTTCCTTTCTTGGAATCCAGTACTCATAGCGGATGGCAAACTCTTTATATGATTCTTAATACTGTTCGTAATCATGATATGAGTGATGGACAGAAGTGACGTCTTTCTCTTAAAACATCTGATTCAGTACATTTGATAGACCATTTCATGTAGGTAGTGTTAACGAGCCAGTTGCTGTAAACTTAAGGATATAGACTGGTATTTGGGAGATGTCGAGTTCGAATCTCGGAAGGTAGACCTGCTACACTTAATGATTTTTCTTGGTCTTTCTGAGCCCGTCCATAAAAATGCCGTGATAGACCAGGACTGCTTGCTGCCAAGCCCAACGCACCATTCACCAGTCGTCCTGCCATTCGGCACTGCACAGAAGAGTTTCGCAAGTCTTCCATGAATGAACCCCTAAAACAGTTTTTCATATCTCGAGGAACTCCCATCTATGAAAACGCTTACTACTAACTAGCTCCATAGAGAAGAGTTCTTTCTGAGAATCTAACCGGTCCTCAACGGGTCAAGAAATTGCCCGCGTTTTACGGAACTCGAAGTGTTCATCGCCGCAATCACAAGTGCCAGCCACCTGTCCCTGTAGTGAGGCAGATCAATCCAGTCCATTCCCCAATCCCACTGCTTGGAGATCCATTTTAATATTATCATACTATCTAATCCTGTGTCTTCCAAGTGGTCTCTTCCCTCAGCTTTCCTCACGAAAACTCTCTAATCACCTCTCCTGTCCCCCGTTCGTGCCACATTCCCGCCCATCTTATTCTTCTTGATTGGATCACCGGAATATTTTGTGAGGAATAAAGACCATAAAGCTACTCGGTGTGTAGGCCAGAAAAAAAAAGTTAATATCAGAGAAGCTTGTTGTCGTCGCTGGCGAAGCGACTCCGTAACGATACGAAACGAGCATAGATAGAACAGAGCTAAATATTGTCTTAAATACGATCTGAATGAAACGAAACAAAGAGGGAGCTATTTATTATTATTATTATTATTATTTAACATCATGAGATTAAGAACGGAGTAGCTGGTAACGCACGAAGATTACTCCAGTATTGGAGATTAACATACAAGTTTTAAGTTATTTATTCTATAGTTCCTTGCGGAAACCCTAAAGATGTTCTGCGGAGCCCAGCTGCAAAACACTGCTGTGTGATCTAAGATATTGTACTGAAAGCGTCGTAAAAGAAACCATCAATACGAGTAATTAAATTAATTCAGAACCAGTACCGATGTGCTTTGGTGTGGCAAAGAAATTCTCCGCAGTTTATAAAATTCATTAAAGTCCGCCACTGGTTCATATCGTGAGCCCGTTTAATCCAGTCCACTCCCTCCTAAACTATTTCTTTACGATACATTTTAGTTTTCACATATGACACGTTATTCCTGTTATATTACATTATTACATGTCAGGATGTACCATGTAAAATACAATTGTTTTCTGAATGAAGCAAAATATTACTGCCTACATCAGTGACGTGCAGGACTTTTAACCACTGGCCAAGCAGGCACGATTGATTTGGCTAAGTGCCACAAAGAGTTTCTAAAACATAATGTTAACAAATTCGGTGTATTCAAAGCATTAACATTATGTGTTGCTAGAGACCCCACAAATCACTTAGGAAAGGGTCGACAGTCACAAGTGGCCCGCGAGCCAAAAGGACGCGTACCTCTGCCCGGGTGGTTTAACGTATTCTACGTCATCCTCGTGGGGTTTCAACGGGAAGATATTTCAAGTTCTGCATTACACTGTAACAGTGTTTTGTACAATATTCTGACCGTAAGTGTTGAAAACGCAGTAGAAAACGAAGAAGCCATTTGTCCGTCTCAAGCCAAAGCGATGCAGTCACACCACCTTATTTGGTTCATTTGTGCGTATTGTGTAACGCAGAGTACTGTATTGTGTAATGCAGGGTACTGTATTGTGTAACGCAGAGTACTGTATTGTGTAACGCAGGGTACTGTATTGTGTAACGCAGGGTACTGTATTGTGTAACGCAGAGTACTGTATTGTATAATGCAGGGTACTGTATTGTGTAACGCAGAGTACTGTATTGTGTAATGCAGGGTACTGTATTGTGTAATGCAGGGTACTGTATTGTGTAACGCAGAGTACTGTATTGTGTAATGCAGGGTACTTTATTGTGTAATGCAGGGTACTGTATTGTGTAATGCAGGTTACTCTATTCACCGCGGAGGTGAACCGCATTTATGGAGCCGGCTGTAGTGCACCATACACTTCGCATCACGAGGAAATAAACCCAGTAAACAAGACACGTGGGTGTTTACTTTGGCATGAGGCACATAATGAAGATGCATAACGACTTCTAATGAACCGCGTGTTTTCACGTCTGCGTTTTTAAAAGATATGAACACAAGACTGCCTACATCTCTGTAATTGCGCTTTGTAAAACAATTTAACGGGACATCCATGAGGATGGCGTAAGAATACACTGAAATTGGTGGGCTGAAATACTTTATTTTGTATAACAAACAGCTGCATTTTAAATAATTCGTTTTTATTGACGTGTGATCCATTTTGATATTGTCCTACAATTTACGTTCATGTATTCGAAATGACTGATGTGCTGGCAGGATCTTTAAATGTTTGTTAAATTAGAAGTTCTTATAATTTTGAGTAACAAACTAAGGGTGGGCACCGTATATCTCTCCCTGCACCCCTAACTGTGACTGATACAGTGATGTTTCACTTTTCATGGCACTGATGGCCCGTGTCTGTGAACTACCGTGCATGGACCATTTCTCGCACGACTACAATGCGCCTCAGCTGCGGACGTATTTTTTTTTCAGAACCCTTTCGTTCTTGATTCCCTTGGCCTCTAAACCCACATAATCGGCACAGAATACCCACCATAAACTGGTCTCTATTGACTGTATGCCTTTCAGCCAACTTTCTGTTAATTAAATACTCACACCACGGAACGAAGTCCCGTAGATGGAAGATTCCGCTCTTTATTCTCATTCTTTTATTCCCACTCATTCTTCATGAACCTACACCTACCAGCCAAAAGAGCTTATCGCTAACGTAGAGTGTCATCTCCAACATTTCTGTGAACAGAATGGTTAGACGACTGAGGGGAAATTCAAGGGTGATGTGAAAAGGTTCAGCTTAGCGATTTCTTTCGTGGACGCAGGAATAGGAAAAGCATTTGTACCCTTTTTTGCTAGCATACTTTGCAGGTTAACTATTCGAGTAGTTTTAATATACAATTTAAAATTTTTTTACAGTTTTGATCGATCCGATTGAGAAGAAGCATCACATGAAAGCTTTAGAACATTTCATTGCCACGTTATATAAATAACACAGAGCTACATCAGAGAATAAGATACATTTGTTGACAGACTATTATATTTTAAACTTTGTTCTACATATCTTCAGTAACTGTGTTATAATTTTTTTTGTTGATAAAGCTTGAAACCAAGATAAGGCATGTGACATATCTTGATGAGTATCATGTGCGGATGTAGAAGCGCTGTTGCTATAAAATATTTCATGCTATGCCAAGGACAATCGAAAGAGCAGTAATGTTTGGTGCTTCGTGCCATGCACAGTGCTAAATCCATGACGAGTAGGTAACAATATAGCTTAGCTCTGGTGGAACGTGATATCGGAATATCGTGGTGTTTCCGTGCCTACCATCAACATCAGAAGCGCTTTCAAAGAAGAGGAATGTGCATTTCGTCCGGTAGCCAGTCGTCTATAGCGTGCGGTTGCATTCACGGTACAAATTTACTATTGGAATTACGAAAATCGCATGTGGGCGTTTTTGAGCTGGAGATCTCATTCCTACATATAGGCAATATCTAGAATTAAACATTAATTTTTACGGTTAATTGACCAGTTAAAAAGATAGATCTGAATAACTGGAAACGCTCAGAGGCTCGATGATGAACGTTTGTTCCATGTATCTCAGACTTTTCCGCTCCACTGCATATTACTTGTTTTCTGTCAACTGTTCGTCCCAGGAATGAGACATTTGGACACACTCTTTTGAAACTACTGGGAAACTGTTATATTATATGGCAACTCAATGCAGCTTATTTTCTCACAGTGCACTGCAGATCTGTTAGGGGAATGACGTAATTAGGGGCAGCTGGAAGCGGGAGAAACTTAAAGGAAGTGTGTTAAAGTGCATATGATCACGGACTCTGCGCTCAACTCATAGCCTCCACACAGCGCGTCCGTAAAATTGAGCTCGTTTAAGTGCAGCTGTACTCAGCGAGTGACCTTCCCCACCCAAACATATTTGTTTCATACCAACGTTTTCGTAAAAATTCCGCAAAAATTATTATACGTTCATGTTTAATTTCTTCATTCTTAAGTCTAATACTAAATATATGTGATGTCCCTTGTCAATTACTATCGCTGTGAATCAGTCGATCGTGTCATCACTAAATAGATCTCTCCGCAGTGTTGAGTGAAAAAGTATTGAAAGTGGTTTCATGTGGCGTTGGCAACATTGGTGAATTAATCTAATATGGCTGTTGTTGAACTGTGTCGTTGAAAGGCTCATTGTAATGGCTTGATTTTCTTGTTGACGGATTAAGGTGGTAAGTAATTACTAATACTGCTGAATAATAGAAACTAATGCCACTAGCAGTATATTGCATGCGTTAAAATAACTTACGTGCTTTTGTAAATCAACGTAATATTGTTCATGTGGAATGACAGACAGATGAACCAGCAGGCCGTCGTAGAAAGTTGGACCATAACACGGAAGTAGAACATTCTTGTGCATTTGCGAGTAATACCGTAAGTTGTAAATTTCACAAAAAATATTTGAAATTAATGTAAATACAACGAGTATGTGTATTATATATCACATGCTATTGCTTGCAGTTGGGCACACCCATTATGTCATTTGTTTCGAGCGGAACATTACAGTTGCTTCTTACAGTTGTAATTCACGAGTCGGGCTCATGTTTTTCCAGAACGTATAGCCATGTTATGTGAATTGTTAGGAATTATTATGATTCCTTAATTTTTCAGTATATCAGAAGAGTTTTCAGTGCACAAAACAACAACACATTTGGTGAGGAGGTGTTAATGTTCTCCTTTCAGAGAAAAGCTTGTCATGATGCATTATATGGTATAAACATATGTAATGCGAATTGAAGTAATGTATTATCTTTCCATAAACTCAGTTGGATTTAAATTGATCATGTGCCCTTAAGTGCATTCTTGTTGGATATTTTCTGCGGTGGTGTATAACTCACTTATACAACTGCAGAACGTATGTATTCAGATGTTCACATTCTTGGCAGGATTTAAAGTAATTTTAGTTTTAAAGGGGCGATAATAAACATTTTGCTTAAGCACTCCCATTTGGCACTTGGTTTATAATACTTTCTCTTGCAGGGTATCCCAGTGTATGCCATTGTGACTAGTATTGATGGGATTTTTAAATTGACCCCAGTTCTCATATTGGAAGTGTGGGTACTTAGTGCATCTTTGACAAAAGTCCTAACAAAGTATTTACTGTGAGGAATGTAGAATTTAGTTTGTATTAGAGAAGTGCATTGGATTGAAGGTAGTGGAAGGCACTGAGTTTTAGTTTAAGAGGACTGTATTTCTGTGACATGTGTTTGCATGGCAGTACATAAATATCTGCAGAGCAGTAATTTTATTTTAATATTGAGCAAATGCAGCTGTGTGTGAATTATGAATATGCATCTGTAAAGATTTGATCTGAAAATTTTCACTTGCAGTGTAATGTTTGAGGGATGAAAGTAGTAGAACCCACATTATAATTCAGAGACATATTAAATTCTCTCCTGGTGTCCTGGTTTTAACACAATTAATTTGCATAGCAGATACCACGCCATTTTTTCTTTTAAAGACTTGATGGATTTAGAAACAATGATAGGTCCCATACAGCTGCAGTAATTAATTTTTTTTGTGTTTAGAACAAAAGCCATGCTAGCTACACCTGTGTGTTTGTTTATTAGTAAATAAATAAATAAATAAATATATATATCAAAAACCTGAAAAAGAAAGAGAAATACTGAATGGCCTTGTGTTGTGTTCGCCACTCAGGATTCAGCTTCTGTAGAATAGGAGTTAATTGTAGTGTGTAATAGTTTTGTATGTAATATTTTGTGTAATATTACTGAGCTGAGCCTGAAAAGTACATAAGTAGGCCATGAGCTCTGAGCCATACGTGGTTAGACAATTAAGTTCGTGAACTCGCCACCTTGTGCTTGCCGTGGCAGCATTGGACAAAAGCCTTAGTATGGTTTGATGACGTTGACATATCAGCATTTCACAGTTGTGTTGTTGTTGATCTATGGCAGTCTCTTTCTGAGTGGCATCTGTTGTTGTCTGCGTGTGTTTTCGTATGCCACTGCGAGAATGTTGGAGTTTGAATTAGAGCAGCAAACAAACATTAAATTTCTTGTTAAACTTGGAAAGGGTGGAAATGAAATCAGAGAGATGTTAGTGCAAGTTTACGGGGATAATGCTATGAAGAAAACAGCACTTTACAAGTGGGTGAAACATTTTTCTGAGGGAAGAGAAAGTGTCACTGACGAAGAGAGATCAGGATGACCAGCAACAAGCAGAACTGAAGAAAACATTGCAAAAATTCGCTAAATTGTGCATGAAAATCATTGACTGACTGTCAGGAGCATAGCAGAGCAAGTGAACATAGACGGAGAAACAGTTAGGAAAATCTTAACTGAAGATCTTGACATGAGGAAGGTGTGTGCAAAAATGGTCCCAAAGGAGCTCATCAAAGAACAAAAGCAAAGAAGAGTCACAATTTGCCAAGACCTTTTGGACAGGCAAGATGACATTTTGGGCCGTGTCATCACAGGTGATGAAACATGGGTCTACCATTACGACCCTGAAATAAAGCGGCAAAGTGCACGATGGAAGACTGCCAATTCCCCACGACAAAAAAAATTCCATCGGTCCAAATCAAGAGTCAAAACAATGTTGCTGAATTATTATTATTATTATTATTTTTATTATTATTATTATTTTTTTTTTTTTATATTAAAGGGATTGTTCGTTATGAATTTGTACCAACTGGACAAACATTCAACCAAGTTTACTGTTTGGAAGTACTGGAAAGGCTGCACGAAAAAGTTAGACAGAAACAACCTGAACTTTTTGCCAGTGACTCATGGATCTTGAATCATGACAATGCACCTGCTCACACAGCTCTGTCTGTGAGGGAGTTTTTAGCTACTAAACAAATAATTGTGTTGGAACACCCTGCCTATTCATTGGATCTAGCCCCTAATGACTATTTTCTGTTCCCGAAGATAAAGGAAATATTGAAAGGAAGGCATTTTGATGACATCAGGAGTAATACAACGGCAGCTCTGAATGCCATTCCACAAAACCAGTTCCAAAATTGTTTTGAAGAGTGGAGTAGGCACTGGTATCATTGCATAGCTTCCCAAGGGGAGTACTTTGAAGGCGACTACAGTGGTATTCAGCATTGAGGTGTGTAGCACTTTTACTGCAATGAGTTTGCGAACTTTATTGTCCGACCATGTATGTAAAAATATAGGCGCTGTGATGCACAGAAAGGCCTGAAGATTGCATACTTCAAACCATAGTCCTGTGGATTGGATGTTCGGACACATTATGTACCAGAGCATAATTTGTGGGTACTGTGTTTATTTGATTCCTGAATTTATTAAATCCAGCTGGGGCAATGGCTACAGAAACCAAGCCATGATTTGGAATGTAGCAGTTGCTTGTATTTCATAGTTAAAAGTAACTTTTGTAAGGTTTAATGACATTATTTGGAAAAATATGTACTGATTTCTGAAATATATACAAAGAATGGTTTGACTTTCAGTAATGATAACAGTGTGGAGCACTTTGAAATATGAAAAAGTTGTTAAGCACAGATAGCTAAATTCAGAATTTACTCATCTGCCATATTGGTTCAGGTTAAAAAAGAAACACCTTATCAGACAAGCATTGACCTTTTGTCATATGTTTCATATTTTTGAAAATGTGTTGCTACAGAGTATTTTAGGATTGTGTGGTAGTTCTGTTAGTAACAACACCGTATCACTTCAGTTTCAGAAGTTTGCAGGGTTGCTGAATTTTAATGCTAGAAGAAAAATACAAAGATTGGGTGGTCTCATAGAGGCATGATCATTATACTTTTAATATATTTCATGAACATCTGTCCATTGATTTCAAAGTCATTAGAAGGGATGAACAAGTGGGTCATTATGATGCCATAAAATCTGTTTTTCCATATAAAATAAGCAAGCTAGCAACTATAAGCTGCTAATATAAACTTACAAGTTTGTGGAAACAAGTGTTGTGATTCCCATGTAAGGTATGTTGCAATATCAATACATTGTCTCTTTGGAGATTTTTTTTTGACTAGGTCATCATTTTAAATGGTATCTTAACTGTAAACTACACAAAGGCCTGTAGTAACTAGTTAAGAACTTGGGAAATCAAAACTGAACGTGTGTAGTGGTGAATTTCAGTAAAAAAATAGTAGGGGTTTTCCTCTTTGGGCAACAGTCTGAATTGTTTCTTAAATATTTACATAAAAATTATCACATTTTTCAACCTGTGAAGGTTGCTTTCAGGTGATGTGCCTTAAAAATGCAAGAAGGTTGTACATGTGCCAGATTTTGTGTGCTGTAGTTGTTGGTTCTTGTTATGAAATGCATTTCAGGTTACATTTTCTTGATTTCCGTATGGTGTCAATTGGGGTCCACATCTTGTAGTTTTATTGGTAATGCCTGCTCTGGCAGAATGTCTTCTCAGAGTGTGTGTGTGTGTGTGTGTGTGTGTGTGTGTTTTTTTGTACACAGTATTGTTGATTCTGTGTTATTTCCACTTACATTTTTGTCCATTTTCATGTTGTTTGCTATTGTGGTGTGTTACCAAAAAAAAACAGAACCATGTACAAAAAATAACGAGAGGACATTCTACCAAAAAAGGTATCACAAATAAGACAGTTTCCTGTCACTAATACTTTAAGGAAATCAGCTAAAACATAACCGTGAATGCACCTAAAAAATAACACTGTACACAAAATTCAGCATCGCCTTTACTACCCTCATTCATTTTGATAACAGGATCTACACTGGTTGAAAGACACTATAATTTTTGTGGAACTATTTAATATATAATAAAGATTGTTGTTCTGACTGGTAAAGAAATCTGTTGTTTATCAGTCGAAATTTAATTGCGCAGCATGACAAGATATTGACAGTTAATACATGAAACATTGTTGATTCGTTTTAAAAAATGGTAGAAACATGAAGCATTATTGAACAAATGAGTAAGGAAAAATTAAATCAGTGAACCAAATTCACACTGATGCTGCAGACAGAAATGCATTGGCAGGTTATTATCATCAATCTAAATTTTGTATCTTTCTGTGGCATGTGGCTAGTCACATTTTTAGTCATGCCGAAGTGTATTATTCTTATTCTCCATACTGGCTAAAAGTATTAAGATTGTGGTCTTGTGGAATGTGGTGCTGTGTAATGTACCTTGCTGTGCAGCCTCACATCCAAGAAGATCACAGTTTAAATGTTCATCATAATGAGAGCCTTGTATCTCATGTTGAAATTATAGTGTGAAAAAAATGGTGGGGGGGGTTTGTGGTTTGCAGTTGTCTGACTCTGTAGTTTGATTTTTGTGGGAACATCATGTAACATATACTATTCTTATAAGTGGAGCAGAGCTTAAAGAAGATGATTTATGAGGTACTTGGTTACAACATGATACAAAACAACAGCATACACTTTTCATGGCAGTTCTTGCTACCCAGTTGTCCTTATGTGTCATTCCATGCAGGAGGATGCTATTATTCAGCTATAATCTGTGCATACAAAGTAATGGAAATGTACTGAACCTTGCAAACGTTGTGGCAGACACTTCTCATGTTTGCTGGACTCATCAGATTGTGGAAGCATTAGTGGTTTATGTACCCTTGAAGTATTTAATGTTGTGTTTATTAGATCAGATTATGTAGTGTCAAATGAGAGGACAATTGGTGAATCATTAATGGGAGTGAATGTGGAAGGATGCAGTTGCGGCCTAATGTAGGGTACAGTCCCAGCAGTTGGATGAAGGGACTGAAGAAAATCATTAAAACCGAGTAGGTTAGTTCTTCTCTTGGACAAGGTTTGAGCTGAGACTCCAGAGTATGAGCTAGGAGTACCAAGCATTTTACTGCAGGTATCCTCACTGTACAGTTATCCCTTAATGTGAGACACCAGGTTTTACCCAGGTGCATATCAATGGCTAGATGTCACATATGAAGACAAGATTCTCAAACAAATAACACTGATCATTTTTCAGGTTTGGTGTGGTCATAATTTCTTCCTGAATTTAGTTTTTATGTATTACTAACATTCTCAAATTCTTGGACTTTGCTGCGTTTGTCAACATGTGGTTTTCATGTGTGTTTCTTATCCTTATATGAGTGTGTGTACTGTGGTGGTTGGTATAGATAGGCTGATGAATCACATTTATATAAGGCTGTTGTTCTGGAATAGTCTTTTGTGAGGAATATGCCTTACAAGCTATATGTAGAATTAAAGTAGTGATTTGTGTGTTCTGTATATTCCTAACAGTAACTAATATTTATTAAGTTATGCCTATAATTATGAATCTTCAACATTAATAGTTTGTGTCCAGAAAATAGGGGAAGAGTTTAAAACACCAATATGTATCTTCTTGTGTTACATGGTATCTGTTTGGGGGAATTTATTGTATGTAGACTTCTTACCGTATACTGAGGACACAGGAAGAAGTCCTGTGTTTCAACATCCTCCACATATCCCTGGAGCTGTCATGCTTTTACATCTGGTGTACTTCATTGTATTTCCTTTCATTATAGCCATTCTGCCCATATGAATGTTGGTTGTGATAACCATACGAAAACCGTATGAAGTGACAAGTGTTTTGGACTGGTTGGCACAAGGCCACAGGAGGCTGGAGGAGAAACAGCAGTAGGCAGAAACAGGAACTCTTGAGTGCTGTCATCCCCACCATGGGCTTTCTTTGCATGTCTTTAGTATAGATGCATTAAATCATTTGAATGTTGTGAGTTGTCACTGGTGTGCACTTGAAATGTGAGCTGTGTTTGCTGATGATTAGTTTAAATAATGAACTAATTTTGGAAAGACGTCATTACACAATAAAAAAAGAGGCTGTTCTATTGTCGGTGGAGATTAGAGACATTTTCTGTGCTGTGTCCTGTTTGTGAATTGTGTAGAAATTATCAGTAAATTGTGCACAAAGGTAGTTCTGTAATGGTGGAAGTTCATGGTAGAATCTTGGAAACTGGATATATCAGCAAATGAGTGGGTGGATATTTGCCTGACATAATTGTATTTTATAAGAATCATGAGAACTTAGCTATTGAATATTCCAATTAAATCATTCCACTGTTGCTCTACACTTACCTGTCTCAACCCTGAGGTGTGTAGCAGCCCTGACTAGGCAGAATATTATCACTTGCTATCTTTAAGCAGGAGGCTTCATCTTTAACCCAGTACTTGGCTGTTGGCAGGATAAGGAACTTTGAACCCATATATTAACTTAATGCATCAAGAACTGAGGTGTGTGCATCTAATTTAAACTTTAACATAAGTTACAGCATTTATATGACATGGGAACAATTTTGTCCTGTGGAAATTCAAGATTGATGACAATTCAGGTCTTCTGTAATGTTTTGCCTTGTCAGCTGGTAAATAATTACTGACATTTCAGAGGGGCATGCAGCCTCCACCAGAGTGTAGCACTCTTCTTGGCCTTTTATACTCTGAAGATGGTGGTGGCTTTTCCTTGGAACTGTCAGTGACAATTTACAAGTCAACAGGGCATCATTTCGTAAGAGTCTTGGAATATTATGACATAACACAGGATATGTAATGGGGATTTTATCAAATGACATAGCTCTACAGATGATAAATGGTTTATACAACCGTGATTATGTACAGGAAAGGGAGGAAGATAACATGGTAACAAGGCGGCTGGTGGAAAGAATTCTACAGGAAGGACCAGAAGACACTTGACAGCAGAAGATAGAATCAGTTGTATAATTTTCTGTGAAAAAGAATAAAATGTCATTTGTATAACACACACCATGTATAGCTCCTCTCCAGTTCACCATTCATGAGTATCCTACTGTGCAACGGTATGCAGCCTGAGTTACTGACTGCTTCAGAAAAGAACACACACACACAGTGCATGCTCATATGTGTGTGTGTGTGTGTATAGCACCATGTGCATTAGATGATAACATAAATTACAAATGAACAGATGTATATATACACATTATTATTTTCTTTGAAGTGTACATGGTCATTAACTTCATACTAAAAATTCAGTTTTATTCTACTCTTTGTGTTGAATTGAAGAATGCTGTCACTGTCTCAGAATAGCACTTAATGATAGGATGATCACTACTTAATGAATTGGAAAGGATAGGGAAGGAAGCAGTCATGGCCTAATTGGAGGTATGATTCCAGCATATAACTGGAGTGATTTCTGTAAACCATGAAAATCCTTAAGGTAGCTGTTTGAACCTCCTGAATCTGGATGTGATGTTCAGAAATGAGATAGAAATGTGTGTATGTTGCATTTGAAACCCCTGTTCTCCATATGTAAAGTACACCACATTTGAGGGAGGGGGAGTAATGGGGTGCAGAATGATGTAGAACTAAGTGCATTTAAATATGAGGTTGTAGAAAGAATTGTGAAAGTATATGCAGTCCTGTACTACCAGCCATTGCTGTAACACACAGTCAGCTAAACATAAACTCATCATCCATAAGGCTGTCTAATATGTGTGATGATATGAATAGAGGAATTTAGTGGCATTAAAGGATAAATGAAGATAGACTTAAAGAATCATGTTTGTTGTATTTTATTTACTTACTTGGCTGTTGTAATTGGGCCTCATTCACTTACAGATGATATTGGGCTTATCGATAAATTAGTACTCTGAAAATGTTCATTTCATAATGTAACTGCATGCATCTCATTGTATTTAATTTAGAGTTTTTGGTGTGATAATCATTATGGGGTATGAATAGTATCTGTTAGAATTAAGTCATTTAAAAACAGTGATTAGATTCAACTAAATTTTGATACCAAACCTCTGACTGTAAATTTGGAATATCCAACTGTAACAGAACCACATTATTGTTGGTTTTGTATAGGGACAGTGTGGGATTTTCCATAAGCTCTCATTTGTGAACATCCTGCCTTCACAACAAAAATGTGTTCCAAGTTAGAAACTGTATTAATTGTACTTGTTTCACATCAAAGGTCCCTTTTAAGTAAATACACAGAAAGCATATCTGCTTTAGTGTTACCCTTATGTGACAGAATTATTCAGTCCATGATTTATAACTTGGAGACTGCGTACTGTAGTTAGGATATATTATGAGTCACATCGTTTAGAAAAGGGGTTATACACTGCCCAAGTCTGCAGTCATTTCGTGCGTAGTTGGTTGCTAGTGCGTTGTTCATTTACTCTTATATAATAGCGGGCTAGTTGTGTCAGTTTGGAACAGAAGTACAATGTTTTGGGGACTTTCTGTGCTTCCCTTTGGGAATGATTATTTAATGATGATGCAGTCAGAGAACATCTCTGAAAATTGACTTGTCGTCCAAATTGATACAGTTGGTTGCCCTAGAAGATTTTATTGCAGTTAGTGGTCTGTTCCTTTATTAGCTGTTATTTTATAAAATAATACTTGACAGGATTCTGCATAACTGTCAAGTGTTGAACACTTAATTTTCTAATTGGCTGTAAACATAACATATCCATTGTCTCAGTATTATTTGCTTAACATTAACAACCCCATAGGTCAGCAACTTATCAGCTGTTCTGCATTCGGTAGGTTGTGGAGTGGGGGAGCATAATCGATTGAGACATCCACTAGTTATTAACGTAAAACCTTGTGACTTAGGAGAGAAGTATTGTACATTATTGTAACAATATTTTTCATACGTGTTCAGACCAACCTTTGTCAGCATTTTAAGATTTCAACAAAACGTATTAAAATTGTGTTTTTATTTTGTGTAGTTACATTAGAAGTATGCTGGTCATAAGGCAATGGCAACAGGAAGGAACAATTTTGGACTTCATTTTTTGAGTTTAGATCTTTTTTTTAATTAGTTCATTCTGCACCTTAAAATGCCTTAATATGCAGATGTGAGCCATATATTGAATGTGTATAGTTGTACATTGATAGATATATAAACTCTGAAGCTGATACAAGCTGGTGATGTGTGGCCTCTGAGGCTGATATACGCTAGTCATGGGGCTTCTGAATCTGGTCAGAGGTGCTGATGCATGTGTTCAGAAGCAGGTCTAAGCCTTTGAAGCTGATATGAGCTGGTGATGTTTTGCTTCTGAAGCTGATACGAGCTGGTGATGTGTGGCTTCTGAAGCTGTTATGAGCTGGTAATTTGTAGCTTCTGAAGCTGGTATGAGCTGGTGATTTGTGGCCCCTTAAGCAGATATGAATTGTGATACGTGGCCTCTGAAGCTGATACAAGCGAAGCGATATGTTGCTTCGGAAGTTGATGAGCTGTTATTGTATGGCCTCTGAAGCACTTTCTGTTCAGAATGAACTGAAAACAAGTAATACTTTATTGCATTTGCTTTGGCACATAGCTGTAAAATACGTAATAAAAGGCACAAGAAAACTTGAGACTGAATGGGCATGCCATTTCCTTTTCTGTGCTAAATATTGTAATTTCATTGGTCAAGATTTTAAAACCATGAAGAAGAAAAGTGGAACTTCTGTTAGGTGGGAGTGTAGAGGGTGGTCTGGAAGTAAGCAAAAGGAAAGTCTTCTGATATACAAAACAGTAATTTTGTGTATTAATTTAAAATATGTACAAAGTTTTGCTTCCTACATCGTGGATTAATGTAGAGTGAGGTGTTTTAGGAGAGAGAGCTCAAAGCAGATTATTTGGGCATAAGATGGTGGAAGTAACAGGAGGTTGGGTAAAATTGCCTCATTAGCTTCCTAATTTGTACCTTTCACCAGATATTGTTGGGGTGCTAAAAGGATGGGATGGATGAAAAATATATACAAAGTGTTGGTCAGGAAGTGCAAAGAGAGCAGTCCGTTTTGGAAACTTGGGGGTAAATAGGATAATGATACTGCAACAGATTTTAAAGAGACACAATATGTTGTGTGACCAGATGAATCTGGCTCAGGACAGGGACTAGTGGTAGGCTTTTGCTTGTACAATAATAAATCATTGTGCTCCTTAAAATACGGGGATTTATTGCATAGCTGAGTGACTGTTAACTTCTGAAGAAGATTTGTGCTACATTATGTTACCACATTTTCGCATTAATTTTCTTCTTGTTTTCCAGACAGGGTGAGCATTGTAGTAAACACAACTGGTCAGAAAACCATGAGTGGTAGATGACCGGGCTTGAAGCCTAGTACTAGCATTATGAGCGAAGTTGCTTCTGCACCACCACTAGGGAGAAATGCGGGAGGAAACAACCTTCTCGCAGATAAGCGACCAGATACAGCATTCATCAAACGACAGAAGCTAGCAGCTTGTCAAAACAGTGTACCTCCTGTGCATGGACGTACAAACCCAGCTTTACATGTCCGCACACGACTCAGCAACCATCAGCGTAATCTGAGTCTTGATTTTAGGTCAGAACCAAATGTGAATTTTCCTCATATTTTTGCATCTATTTTTATACTTTACAGTTACAGGCTTCAACCTTATTGATTTATGTCTACTGGAAACTGAGAGAATTAATTGTTTAATGGATGTGCTGGTGTTTCATTAGTTGTTACATATTGCTGGATATTTGTACTGCTACAGCACTATTCCCATCTCTGACAGTGCCATGATTAGAATTTCACTCAGATATTCTTACGGTTACAGAAAATGAAACGTGCCTAACCTTATGAACTTTCATTTTTACTCATTGTAGTTTATGAATAACATTAAAATTTGTTGTGACTATATGGCAGTCCCATGGAGAATGTTTACAAGACTCAAAATCTTGTAGGAATTCATACCCGTAATACAATCTTGTTTTGTGGTTCTCAGACATGTTATTTCATTTTTCCTAAATGATATGTTTATTTATAGAGGATGCATAAGAACACATTCTGAATATGTAAAACTGTGAAAACCACACATCTTGCAACTTACAATTTGAATGCTATGAGTATTTGATTATCTTGCTGAAGTTGCAGTTATGTTTATTCATGTATGCATTTCTTGTAAATCTCTGGCCCCATCATTTCTACATTGAAACAAGTATATGGCATAAATTGTTTTAAATTCTTCATTGCTAGCAGATTATACATGTCACATAAAATTTTCAAAATATCTGTTGCAATATTCTGTTATTTGTTCCTCATTCATTTCCTGGGTATGGTATATTTTTCCTGTTTGTACAGATACTCATTATTATGTTTTTATTTTACATCAGTTTAGTTTCCCATAATCCTACAGTCCGTGTCTTTTATATCTGCAGAATCAGGTTGCCTTTTCTGCACTACCATTAATTAATTTTGCTTAATGCAGCAAATATTTGACAGTATTTCTTGGTCACTGTGAGTAGAAAATATGAAAGTGCTTACATTTAGGAAAAAATTTGAAATAGTAATTTTTTATATCCTTGTACACAGATCAATGGGCATTCTGCTGCCTCCAGTGTCACAAGTCACAACTGTAACAACATTAACAATGCACCACCGTAACCGAAGCCTAGACTCAGCTTTGCAGCGAATCCCTGAAGTGGACATTACACCAAGTCCAGAATGTGAACCCGCAGAACGAATACCAGGGTCAGCCAAAGCAGCTGCTGGAGGAGAATGTACCAAGAATAAGACAGGTGGCCCACCTGTAGGGAAGGGACGAGACCGTGAGGAGATCACCAGCTTGGGTTCAGATGACTCTGGAATTTTGTGTGGTTCTGATAGTGGATCTGGTAGTGATGCAAATACTGCTACCCGTGAGTCAAGTGTGGAGCAGTTAACTGGTATAGATCACAGTCATGAGAGCTTGGACTTACCAACGCATAAATCAAGTCACGAGCAACTGTCTCATTTAGATCATAGAAACAACTTGTGTGTTGACTGTCCTAACTCTGTTGAAATCTGCACTGAACATCATGAAGTGAATCCTCATACTGTGGATGTAGATTTTATCCCTGTAACACCAACAGTTGAAGTTACACAACCTGCAGTTGATGTTAGAGAGACAAATGACGAAAATTGTGCTTTTAAGTGCAGTGAAATGAGTGGTGAAAATTCAAGTGCTTCCATACCAGCAACAGAAAGTCAGTCATTTCCTATATTATTATCTCCTTCCTCTCTAACTCTCTGTTGTGGTGGGAGCTCTGATGCAAAGAAATCTGGAAGAGATACAACACAGATTAAGGGAGCAAAAGGGTTTCTTTTGAGACTTTTTGAAAGCAAAATGTTTGATATGTCAATGGCTATTACCTATTTATTCAATTCAAAGGAACCTGGTGTTCAGAGTTATATAGGTAAGACTGTGTGTGTGTGTGTGTGTGTAATTGTTTATTGCATTTTGACATATTAAGATATGAGTTTCAGTGAATGATCCTGTAAACCATATTGTAATCTGTTAATACCACTTTTTTTCTCCACCCTAGGGAACAAAATGTTCAGTTTTGCTGACCATGAAGTAGATTTCTATCTGCCACAGCTTGTCAGCATGTATATTCAGATGCATGATGTAGCTGAAGTTATTCATCCATATCTTGTCCACAGGTGAGAGACCAACCAGTGACTGGAAACTGGGTTAATGCAATACTTTCTATTGAGTAATGTTTATTTGCTTCTGCTGCTGCATAATGACAGACATTTTATGCCCAGACAATGTACAAAGTAAGTGTGAAGCAGTCTAAACACAACTATATTTGTTATGTATAGCTAGGGTGGTAGGTAGCTATCAGCAACTACATGTTTCGGCCATCATGGTGGCCATCATCAGGTATATGATTAGGTAAACTAATATAAGATGCAAATTTAATCAGCTTGATGTTGAGATCTCGAACACCTTAACATTCATTAATCTTACAGATTTTTGGTTATGGCTAGTAATAATACCATGAGTATAGTTGTTTTTAGACTGCTTCACACTCACTATGTACATTGTGATTTAATACTCAATGGGGATGTCACACCTCATAATTATGCCCAGACAGTTAAGGTTGTGTTGTTTAAACAAAAGATCAAGTTTTTGTAAGTGGCACATTTGAAACATAGATAGCCACAAAGTGGTAAGATGTAAGATCTTGAGAGTATGGACACATTTTTGCTCTTTCCTAGATATGTATCAGCAGAAGATAAAGTTTTGAAATTTTGCAATCCTTGTCACATTTCATTTTTGGGGGCAGAGCTGCCTTTTTTTATTTATATGCATAGGTGAATTTGTGTAGTATGGTGAATGTTTTAGATACATTTTACTTACAAACGTGATAAATATGTTGATCAGAATCAGTCTGAAGTCATTTTTAAGATTGAAAGCCAAGACTAAGATGATGTTCATTCTTCATGTATTTGTGGTAGGTCATAAAGAATTGTAGACAGAAATGTAAAGCTAATGGTCAACTCTAACACCTTCAGTTTTGTTTTTTAGAATATGCCAGTTAGTTATTGCATTATTTTATATGTAAAGGTTATAAGCAAAAGCTAGGTGTAGACACCATTCAATGAAATAGTGACACTTATGTGGCAGTGGTAAGCTGAAAACCATAGACTTTTGTCAGTGTCAGTTTTTTTGCTATATGTGGATGGTTTGGAATAGTGTTTCCAGCAGAGTATCGTTTATGAAGTGAGCAGTTTTTATGCCCATGATAGCAGAGGTTAATGTTTCTTCTGTATGCTGAGTTACAGAGTTATATCTACAAATAGTTATGTTTACATCATTTCTATTTTGTGGCCCTCAGATGCAGGAAGTCAGCAGACTTCTCACTGAAGTGTGCATGGCTTCTTGATGCATATAGTTCAGATGCTCATCTTCCTTCCAAGAAGAAATCCCATGGGACCAAACTGAAAAACCTGATATTATCAGATGAACTGCGGCCCAAGGAGATGGATGCTGTCTTGGCTCGTCGTTCAAGAGTTAGCACCGGTGGCCCTGCACCTGATTATTCAAAGATGAGAGAATTGGCTTCACCAACTATTCCTGTTAGTCCTCCACCACCTCCTCCACCTCCACCTCCTCCTCCTCTTCCACCAGCTACTCCTGTTACCTCACCAAACAAGAAAACTCACCAGCGTTCTCGGTCTGATGCGACAGGGCTATACCCTGGGCATAGGAGAATGCTGCCTTCAGGTAACCTGCTGTTGAGTTGTGTATGTGTACATGTTTACATGCTTTTGTTATGTAATTTTGCATTTATAGAACATTGTAGAAGTGGGCTGGGTAGCTCAGTCGGTATAGTGACTGACTATGAGCTGGGCGGTCTGGGATCGAATCCCGGTAGGGACGAGATTTTCCCCCCATCCAGACCAGCCCTGGAGCCCACCCAGCCTCCTGTACAATGGGTACCGAGTCTATCTCGGAGGTAAAGTGTGGCTGGGGTGTGCTGCTCACCACTCACCCCCTTCTAGTGTCGCAGTCATGGAAGAATAGAGCTGTACCTCTACCCACCCTCTGGGCCACACCGGGCCTATAACGGGATCACTTTACCTTTTTTTAGAACATTGTTGAAACATTCTGTACAAAGTGAAGAAATAGACTGGGAGGCTGGGAGAGTGGACTGGAATGATCTGGCTTAGGACAGTCAGGCTTTAGTAAAGATTGTAATGAACTGTTGGGTTTCATAAAATTGGGGAATTTCTTGACTAGCTGAGAAGCTTCTAGTTCTTGAAGCAGAACTGTGCTCTGAGGAATTTGTTGGTTGATTAGTAAGTGTGTGTATGTGTGTGTTGTATGTTACAGATGTGAGATTTAAATGCTGTATTATGTTTTCAAGATTTCAGCATGTGTGTTGCTTAAGTGACAATCATATGGGTTCTTAATGCTGTGTAGGTAATAAGTTGATTCTGTTGTTTTGGAGGAGCATGCTGCCTTGATCTCATGGGTTACTGAATGACGTTAGGGTGGATACTGAAGTGACTGGGAGAAGGAAGTGTGTTACCTAGGTAGGAAGGTGGCCAGGACGACCACTCAGAGCTGTGGAAAGGAAAGTGGGAACAAATCTTGTACTGAGCAAATGCAAATTACCTATCTCAAGAATTAGACTTCTTGATCCTGAAGATGAAGGCAACCCACGAGACAGTCATAAATCCTTTATGTTAAAGGTTAACAGTGTATGCATTTGCTGTTTACAGGGAGCAGCAGCAAGATATGCCTGGGAGACTTGGGGTCTGGAAGAGCATTTGATAATGGTTGCACATGTTTTGATACATGTCAGGGTGTAGTGAATGACCTTCGAGGGAAGCGAACAGATTGCACTTGCAATGTGAGTCTTCATAGCAGTTGTAGTTCTTGTAACAAATGTTCCACATATATGGAACAATGTACATATTTAGTCAGTCTTTTATTGGTATTACTTTTTTGGCTCACCCTGTGTGGGTCGTGTGTGTGCAGTTCAACTGGCCTGGCATTGCATTTTCTTCAGTACTAATACCATTACCTTAGTTGAGATATGATCTCTAGCTCTCTAGTACTGGGAGATTTAAAATCTCCTGTTTGTGAATAGTACACTGTTAGTCACGGATTAAAATAGGGTCACCAACCTGTCAGACCTGGAGATTTAAATTCTCTGTTTTTGGGATGCTGAAGGTTAATTGCATTACTGACAGGCCCTGACTTTCATGCAAATTCATTCCTAAAACTGTGTCCGAAAGTTGAAATGTTCAAAAGTTAAGAAGAAGACTCATGTTATGAAGGGGGTTTCTGTTCCCATTGCTTAAAAGTCCATAAAAATTTCTGTTTATGGGCAATAAACAAAACAGTTTTACCAATAATTACAGTACATTCATGTATGAATTCGACCAAAGGCAATTGTTAATGTTCCCACCATCATGTGAGCAAATATTTTTCACATTTCTGATGGCTGTATAAGGGATGGTCAATAAAACTCATTCTTCAGAAGCCCCTGATAACCTTAACAACATGGTTTAAAACCATTTTCATGCACCTGCTGCAGAGTGCAGTGGCCGTGTAATTCTACACAAGAATTATGTATCACCACCATCGTGATGTAGGTCATCTTTCTTCCACCAGACTGTATTGCAAGAATAAGTGGCCAGGATAGCCAACAGCAAAGAATGCGTGGCCTCACCAAAATCAGCTATGAAAACTTAGTCATTCCCACCAGCATCAGAGTTGTCAGTTGGGTTAAAATATAGAAATAATTCAAATACATTTTCTTAAGTTGTATCTTGCTTTGTTTTGTGGTTATCTCACGTACCTTTTGGTCATGTAGTAGACACAGAATACAGTTAGGCATTCAGTTTTACAGAGCCACGGTGCGATAGCTCATAATGTTAGTTTGTGACCTGTGTACAAAAGTCCAAATTCAGTATACAAAAGGTGGATTAAGGGTGAGAATTTATAATGTATGAAACTGCGGGTTGTACGGAATTCAAATGCCCTAAAGCTGAGGACTGCCTTTAATTTGGTTGGTATTTCCATTGGTATGGGCATAAAAATCTCTATACCCATAAACTATGTGGATGATATGGGTTAGGTGAGAGAGTAAATTAAAGAGCGTGAAATTCACAGAGCTGTGGTTCGGGATGAGATCTGTGTCTTCCTGGTTGTAACACAGTGTCGTTTGGTTTGTGAGTGATGTTTCGGTACAGTGTATTGGTCCCATCTTTGTCAATAGAATGACTACCACTGTCTGTTTCTCGGACATTAAAGTAGCTGTGTCATGAAGCTGTCTGCACTTCTGTGTCTAGTGCCAAGGTTAAACTTGGAGCTATGACTCCATTTCTGTATATGCGTTCATGGTGTAGCATGTAGTGAAGCGTAGGACAACTTTGTTTTATTGTTCATTTTTTATTTTTTTATTCCATAGATATTTTCTTTAATCTCTTCACCTTTGTCATGACTCCTCTGTAGAACTTGAGGAAAGGTATGATTTACATTTGAACATTTACTTAATTATAAAGTCATTTTACCCACTACAAAATGCAGTTATAAAGGCTGTTATTTGAGACATAGTATAAGAATTTGATACTCGTCATACTGAAAGTCTGTGACCTTACTGCTCTTCTTAATTTAGGCTCCACGTTTAGCTCCAGAATTAGAATTCATCAAGGCCCTTATATCAATCGGTAAGCTACTGAGTTCGATTCCCACGAAGGAAGCAAAAACAACTCATCTTCTTGCGGAACTTCACACATTGAACCTTAATCTTCCTGCCAGAGTGTGGTTGCCTATACACAGTGAAATCCCACATCATATTGTGAGAATACCTCCACAAGCATCTGCAGTACTCAATTCAAAAGATAAGGTAATTGTCAGTGTTATAAGATACATGCAGTAAAAGTGCACCAATTTAACTTTTATGGGATGAAAATATAAACTTTGAATTAAACAAGTTGTCATCATGCAATTTGCATCATGGATTTAACTGCAGAGCATTGAAGCTGATAATAGTAATGGCAACAATGTCTTGGAGTTGTAGTAAACATTGAATTATAGCTCTTTAAGTAGAAGAAATGTAGTTGTTGTTTGTGCTTTGAAGTTACAAATTTAAATATATACCGCATTTGTCTTAAATATTAATGCATATCTGCTGCAACTTAATTCCACTGTTCATGAGGCATGTTATGTCATTGTTTAAGAAAATGTGAGTCACTTACCTTCTGTTTGACATTCTTTGTGTATTTGGTATCAGACTCTTGCATTTTGTTCATAGCTTATATGTTGTCGTCATCATCATCTGCTTTGTAACTTGGGTACCTGTTACTATTTAAGGATTTTCTACACTGATGTAGTCAGTGAAATTTGCATGGACATTCCCTCTGCCTTTTCATCTGTCTCCATTCATTGTCACTGCAGTCTGTGTCCTCTCTTTGACAGGTATGTCACTACCAAAGGCACCATTTGTAAAACATTTACAGGTGTTTGATATGGAGTTTTATAAAGTCTGCAACACTTCCCTTTGCACGAGTGATGTGCTTCACAATATCAGTGATGGGGACATTGTTTTTTATTTCCTATAAATAATAATGGGTAACACAGAATGAATGATCTGTGCATGTAATGTATGGTATTTCAGAGGTAAATACAAAACTTAGAACATGCCTGAGTTAAAGGTCTTTATGATTATGTGCTGTGTGTTGGGTAAGCCACAACAAGATGTACTTGTTCTTTCATGCAAATCTTGTTTTCAGTCACTGTGGCAGGCAACATTATTTATTTATGGTATCCCTACAGTTCAGCCACCTTTCTATTTGTATAGGAAATTGTTTATATTCTTATTGCACAATCACAACAAAAAGTCTCAAAAAGACTCTTAGTTTCATCATGTCTTTGTCTATCTCTCAGCATGTGACAGCTTGAGAGAACACTGAGCAGTTATTGTTAAATTTGATGTTGATCAGTTTTGCCTTAAATTTGACAAATCCCAGTTTTAGTTAAAATTGGACAATGATAATGAACACTTTATGTGAAGGCCTATATGTATTTCTGTACAAATCTGTAGCTTATTATATATTTATTGACTTAAAAATATTCTTAACTGAATTTGTAGAGAAAAATGAAACATGTTTTATATTTGGTGCTTTATTTCATAAGTCTTATTTTGGTTGTCAAGTTGATGAATCAGTAATTGCTGTCTCTGAGTTCTAAACCAAATATTTAATTTTCAGAACACATTTTGAACACACATTTTTATTCTCTGTTGCTACATGATGCAGTACTTTAGTACTTGTACCTCTCTTGAACAGCCTATAGCAGCCTTTATATAGTGGAAAGAGTACGGAACAAATTTCACACTACCACTGGATGTTCTGTGTTATTTCTGTGGTATATGACTTGAAACAGACAACTTGACGGAACAGTTACACTTTTACATACATTATATGAGGGAGACTGGTACGAAGTCTGACCATTTTTTCATTAAGTGAAATGGGTAGTATGCTGTTGTCAGTGCAACATGTTACTGGTGTTAGAAAGTTGAAGTAAAGGAATATAGTATCAGAGTGTAATATTTTGGCTTTTCAAAGGCTCCTTACATAATCTACGTAGAGGTTTTGGAGGTGGAAGATCTTCACACCTCACCAGTACCGCCTAAGATCATGAACACTCTTCGCCACACCAAATCAGAGGAAAACTTGGCAGCTGAGGTTGCTGCACAGGCAGAGAGTGCATCTCTTTGTGCCTTCAGTGTATATGGCAATCCTGATGAAGAGACTGGAGACTGTTGGTCTCAGGAAGATGATGAAATATCACAACAGGTAGCACTGTTTATTTTAACCCTTCCCTATCCCTTTTATTCGCAGCCTCGCTCGTACCAGCTGGACTTTAGTTCTTGTAAAAATTAAAGTAAAAAGCATTTGTGTGTGTGATGATATAAAGTTCCTGCCATCTGTTGTACCTTGGTGTGAACTGCTAGAAGTGATGTCAGAGAATATAAAGAGCAAGGATGTAATGTTAAACAATATAATCAATATACCTTCCAACGATTGCACTCTGTGATGCACCCTTTATGACATATATCAACTCCTACATGTTTTGGCAGTGAGGTGTCGTCCTAAGGGAGTCATGTAACAAAGGTAATGTAGGCCAGCATGCCAGTAAATGTTCACACCTCCTCATAAGAATGGTTAAAATCTTAAAATCAAAATTCATAAAATTGATAAATTGCAGTATTATGATATTAATGATTAAAATACGTAACAATAAGTGGTCACAGTCACAATATGTAACAACAAACTGTCACATTTGCCAGTTCTTAGTTGTTTTTATCTATATGAAGGATGTATACAAACATCATTCTCAATCTTGAGATCTTTGTAGATCATATGTAATCAAGACCAATGTTTGTATACATCCTGCACACATAAAAAGCAACTAAGAACTGGCAACTTTGGCAGTTTATTGTTGTATATTTTAATATATGGTGTAGAGAAGACTTAAGAAAGATGGATGTTGTTAACTGAAGACAGGATAGAGATGAATGGAAGAGAGAAAGTAGGGACGCTTTTATTTTCGTTGGATTGTGCAGCCACAGAAGAAGAAGAGAGGAAAAAAGAAGAGGGGAGGAAGAAGAATTAAGAGAATTTTTGTCCATAGACATGAAATGTCGTGCCGTGATTTAATTTTTTATTAGCTTAGTGAGTTACATCATATTGCTTGCACCCATCCTACCTTTTCACTTTTATAATGTATCTTTGAAACCATTTTTTTCTTGATTGTGCAATTTCTGGGTTCTAATAAAATATTTAGTGAGCTGCAGACATTGTGGGTGTTGTATGTTTGCTTGAAGTATGGCTGCAGAGCTGAAACATATTGTACATAATGCAAATTTTGATACAAAAAGGTAACATCTGTAGTCAATAATCATGTTCACTGAACTCTGAGTTTCTTTCTCATTTCTAGCAAGCTTTTATTACATTTTAACTTGTGTGGGTTACTGTTTCCAGTACATGCAGCTCCGCAAGCCAATCGATCGAGATACAATCTCCCAATTAAGTCAGGAGTCAAGTGATTCTCGTGAACCTCCAGTGTTCATTGCTGCGGGTGATATTCGACGGCGGTTATCAGAGTCTTTACATGATTCACGACGGGCAGCTTTTACACATGATCCTGAAGATCCCTCAGCTGCTGCACTGAAAGAGCCATGGCAGGAAAAGGAACGGCGAGTAAGGGAATCTTCACCATACGGTCATATGGTTTCATGGCGTCTTCTGTCAGTAATTGTTAAATGTGGTGATGATCTTCGACAGGAACTTCTTGCATCTCAGTTACTCACCATGCTGCAACGCATCTGGGAAACAGAAAGGATTCATCTCTGGGTTCGCCCATATAAGTAAGTATTGTGACAGTATTTCATTAGCAATCGTTGTTCAGAATTAGGAAGAATTATTTACGTTATGAGTAATTTTTTTTACCATGGCGCAACAGCCCCCAGTGGGCCAAGGCCTCCTTATTAACAAGGATTTGTGATCACACTCAGACATACCATGGTCAGTAGGACTCCTCTGGATGAGCGATCAGCCCAATGCAGAGACCTCTACCTGACAACACTCACAAGAGACAAACTTCCATGCCCCCGGCAGGATTCGAACCCACAATCCCAGCAAGCGAGCGGCCGAAGACCCACGCCTTAGACTATGCAGCCACTGGGATCGGCATGCATAATATTCCTGTGACATAATAATGTAGTTTCTTATCTCCCTTGACACTGCAAAAACTACATAGTTCATACAGCAGGATTAAGCAAGCCTCAGAACTAACATCTTTGTTTCAGTGTTATGTGCTGTAATTTTCAAATTAAACTAATGTCATTGTCTCACACTAACTCCTGTGTAGCATGAGTTAGTGATTAAAATTCATTTATTTTTCTTTAATGTCTGTTTTTCAGATCTGACTGTGGTTCTTCCATATGTCATTTGTAATTATTATGTGTCGCATTTAATTTGTTTAAGGATCTTGTGCCTGTCAAATGACACTGGACTTATTGAGCCAATCCTGAATACTGTATCATTACATCAGATAAAGAAGCACTGTCAGCTTTCATTGCTGCAATATTTTAAACGGGAATATGGGTCCCACAACTCAGAAGCTTTCCTCACAGCACAGCGTAACTTTGTAGAAAGTTGTGCTGCATATTGCCTTGTCTGCTACCTTGTTCAAGTGAAAGACAGGTAAGCACCTGTTACAAGAACTGTGTAAGTCATATATTGTTGCATATTGTATTTGTTAAAATGATTGAAATTTGAATGATTACAAGGCTGGTTTTTCCATTTTTGAAGGGTAGGAAGAGTCTTAGGATTGTGTGGAAGGTCCTTTGACCTACACTAGGGAGATATTTTCTTACAGCAGTAATTCCAAGTGCTTACTGCAGGCATTTGCATTTATTTTATTCTATTTATAAAAATTTAACTTCCCATCTGGGAGGCATTGCTGTCAAAAGAGAACAGCGTAAGTTGAACTGAACTGACATCCATCCCGAATGTAACTCGTTCCCTGGCACTGGCTTGATTTAATGCTGAGGTGATTCCTCCTGTTACCTGTTATTGATCTGTTCTAATGCTTTGCTGAATGGGTTCACTCCACAAGCTACCACCCTGCAATGACTGGACATGTGATTATGAAATATATACCGCATATGGAAGAGGATCTAACCTTGAATGTCACACGTGTTAGTCAGCTCATTGTTGTGGGTTTGTAGAATAAATGATATAATATGTTCTTAGTTTAGACCTTTCAAGTATTGCATTTACTTTTGGCTGTTTTGACTGCTCCTGCAACTTACTGACTTGGCATTAGGTATGCATATTCTTATCTGTGTCTGCAGGAACAACCTACATGACCATAAACCTCTTATACATGATGTCTACAAAAGACATATTTGTATTTTTAAAAAATTATTACATGTTGACCAAAACATATAGAAATATGCAGTAACTTTCAAAGTGTTCCATATCGCAACAAGTGTAAGCGTGCTTTGGTCCACCTCAATATGGGAATCCCTAGTAGGTGTGATTGCATCCAGCTGATAGTCAGCTGATAGTGCAGTTCTGCCCCTGTATGGATTAACGTTCTTTTGATGACACTTTGGATATTTTCAGTTGTCCTTGCATGAATGATTCCATTGTCATCCACAGATGTTCTGAAAATGTAATTCTTAACGTACCTCCACAAGAAGGAATCTAAGGGCATAGCATTAGGGGGTTGCAGGGGCTAGGAGATTGATGCACATGTGGTATTTACCTCATGAGTGGCAGGGCTTCACTATGACCTGAAATGAATGAAATATGGGAAAAATAAAATATCTGAAAAATAGGAGTGTTTACTTACATAAAGTTCAAATTCTACTACAGGATGGTGAGATAAGTGGGAAGTAAAGTTTATTTTCAAATGAAGCCAGAAATAACTGACTGTAATAAATTTTATGTGTTAGGTGGATAGGGACGACCAAGTGGTGCCCAGTTACCCATGTTGCAGAAAACCCCATGAAAATGGACCATGGATTCATATTATTTCTGCTACAGACCACTGCATTAAGCAGTTACATTTTGTTCAAATAATATACCATGCACTGAAATCACAAGTGTAAAGCCCATGCCTTCAAGGACTTAATAATTGACTATATTCATAAAGTAACAGATCTAGCATGGAGAGCAGATATGAATGATAGCAGGGACAATGAATCACTAGCCTTAACATCAACAGCACCGACACCACCGCCAGCAAATGACAGCCAGTGATGAATCCATCTGACCATGTACAGAGAAGAATTCAAGATTCATAAAAGTAATCTTGTTCTGCTTGATGAATAAAAGAGGGTGCAACATTGAGAAAATATAAGTTGGCTCAACAAATAAAGAAAAGAAACCAGTGTTAACATGTTTGAGTTGCAATGTTCCACTTTGCAAAATTCTATGTTTGGACAAATACAACACAAAGAGAAATTACCAATACTCAGTGTCTTTCAAAAGCCTTCCAGGGTGGTGGTGGTGGTATTTAAAAGAACCTGCTACCAGAGAAAGGGTTAGTACATGGTTATTTATTCTAAAATGATATAGCCTGAAAAGAAAAATTAAGTTGTGAGACTTTATAAATAAAGACAAGTATGATTACCTTACATGATGATTCTTTTCATTGGTGATGTGTAAAGAGTTAAGCTATGAATGGTTTGAGCTCCAGAAGCATTGTGTAAGAAATAGTGGGCTGTGAGCTGGGGTCATTCTGCTGCTGCACATTATTTGTTGGCAGTTAAATTCTTGTTTTGTTACTTTTATTCCTTTTTACCTTCGTTTAAAACAAGTGTTGATATGTTTTGGATGTTAATTGTGTGGGATTTATGCTGTATATTTTCAAAAGCTCAGAATTTCTGAAAACATTTGCACATGTGGTGTGACGTTTTAAATTTCTTGTTGTCAGGCACAATGGTAATATTCTTCTCAACAGTGAGGGTCATCTGATCCACATAGATTTTGGATTCATTCTGTCCACATCGCCTCGGAATTTGGGATTTGAGACATCGCCCTTTAAGCTGACTCCAGAGTTTGTTGAAGTAATGGGAGGCCTCGGCTCTGATATGTTTGAATATTTCAAGATATTAATCCTGCAAGGTCTTATAGCAGCACGAAAACATATGGATCGAATTCTCAATCTTGTGGAGATTATGCGTTCAGGTAATAACACAGCTTATATGATTAATTGTTTTTTTCCGTGTTACGACACAGTCCTTGCGGACTGTGCATTGTCTGAGTTACATGTTTCAAGAGTTCTTTGATCTTTTGGGGTTTGGTTGCTGTTATACTAATGGTTTTTTAAAATAAATTTAAAAATTAATGCCTTAGACATGCTATTAAATGAATTGTGCTGGAATTTTAACATCTTTATTTTTTTGTTGAAATGTTCCAGAGGTTGGCTATTCTTCCTTGTTCAGGAAAAAAATTAAAAATACTGCATTTGCACTTCAGGCAGTTTGAATACTGCAGTTCTGGATGGTGCACAATGTCCAGAACTGCAGCAATCCTGTTGGATTCATTAGAATGAGATAATATCTACTTCAGGGACAGTATGATTAGCTGAATGTGATGGACCCAACAGGGTGGGTTTCATATTTGTACTTTTTTCTCATGATGGAAATGGCACAGGTAGCTTCTGAAACACTATTTTAACAAAACAAACGGAAAAGACTGAAAAAAGCAGGGCTTGCTTACATTTAGTGCCAGGTGGGATATGCACAGTGAATTACGACTATTGCCAGTGTATATGAATACTGGGAAGATATGACTACACATGTTGCATGAGTCCATTGTGGGAAAGAATTATTAGGAGTGGTCAGAGAAGGAAAAGTTATGGTGTGTATGTGTTTTTATTTTATTCTAGGATCACAGCTGCCATGCTTCAAGTCAGGTGCAGCCACTGTCCAAGGTCTGAAGAATCGCTTTCACTTGAACCTCACAGAAGAACAACTTCAACTACTGGTGGACAACTTAGTGGAGTCAAGCATTCATTCCCTGAGCACCAAACTATATGATGGCTTCCAGTATCTCACCAATGGAATTTTGTGAGCTTGTCAAGCTATCACGTTCCTCAAAAATTGTGAGCATGTGTGTCACAAAACCTACAATTGTAACTGTGAAGTCAGAAGAATACTTTGGAAATTGAAGACAAATGGTGTTAAAGGAATTTTAAATTACACATCGAAAAACATTACGGAGTTGGACTGTTTGGTTCAAGGTTTCACAGTTCAGCTCGAGCTCAAATTTTCAAGATCCCATACTTGCCTAATGTCAGCATTTAACATGTCTTTTTTTTTTTATTTATGTCATTGTAAAACCTAAGACAAGTGTAATGTTTTCAGGGTTTCAGAATCTCTTGTCATTGAAAGCCCAAGTAGGATGAACATTGTCAAACAAGTGCATTGTGAAAACTTCTTTTATGATTACTTCATTGTGTGTAGAGCTTTTTTCCATAAAAGATGTATGCATCATATACGTCCTTTGTGTAGTGTTCTGACTTAATTGTTTTCTTCTTGGTGGAGAGTATGTCAGGACTTATGTAACATTCTTGAATTTTTGCAAGATTACTGTCAAAGTGGTATTTGTGGACTGAGGTTGTTGATAAAACCAAAACCAAATATGGACCATTGCATGTGCATGGAATTAATACTCATCAAGTTATATGATTTTCATAATGAATATGGCAGTTTTTATATATTTATCTTAAGTGTTACATTTACGGAATATCATTACAATACTGTTTACATTTTGGGTTAATTCTGATGCTGTGTTTGTTGTGGCGAGTTAGAGAATGTTAAATGCCACTGAAACGTCATCAGAATAACAAACCCATGTGGTACCTATGTGCGTGTAGATTAGAATTTTTTACCTGTTGGATTTTGGTGGTTGCAGTAATAGTGCAAAACCATTGGGAAAGTGACAAATGTTGCTTGACGTCCATTTTGTAACCATAGGATTCCAATTTAACATTTGGCTCATATGTTGCTTACTGCCGAGTAACTTGTTTAAAAATGTCCTTTTGATCACGTTACATGTTTATTTCCTATTTATAAGTAGCATGTTTAACAATATTATCTATGATGTCATATTGCATATGATGGAATGTTCAGTTTGTCTCGAGCAGTTGTGGCTATGTGCCATTTGATTAGCTCTGTAACATGAAATCTCAGTGTACAGTCAATTCTTATAAAATTAATATTCATTACTTTTCAAATTCTGAAATGAAATGTTTCAAGTACAGTATTTTTTAATGTAATACTGTTCTGAATTCCATCACAGTTTCCAATGTATATATCCATTTTGCATTTGTAAGACTGATGGGCCATGTTAAAGTCATTACTGCAGAACTGGTTCTTTGTGTACACTCTGTTTCTTGTTCATGTGCGACTATAATATTTTAAAGGAAATTTCTATGTACAGTACTGGTATCCCACAAATAATACATCACAGTGTTATGTACATAACTTCCAGGCAGTCTCTGAGTGTTCAGTTGTGGATGAATTATTGCTTTCTTGGTACATTAAAAGTTACGTAGGGTGATGGATCTCTTTGATTTATAATTAAGAATGCTTCTTATGAATTTCCAACAGACTTATATGTGAAGGGGAAAGTTATTGGTTCAAATTTCTGAGAATGAAATTGTCTTTTTATGGACAGACTTTTAATTATTTGGCACAGCAAAAAAAAAAAAAATAAATAATAATAATAATAAGTCCATGAAAATTGTTCTTACATCTTGGCTGTGTTTAATATGAAACCCTTATTCTTCAGTAACTTAAGTGTCCCCTGCCCACCTGTTATATTCTCCTAGTTTTCTTTTCCCATTTGCTTTATTTATTTATGTACAGTTTAACAGTTAATGACATGTAAGAATGAATCTGATGGTGACTGTAAAATAAAAGCATATTGCAATCCCTTTTTGCACAGTACTGCTTGTTATGGAAAAACATGGAGATTTCAGGATTGAACTGTGGAGTGAATTGTATTAATCCCATTTCAATTAACTGCTGCTCTGCAAAAGTGCCAGGAGCTTATTTAGGGCACTGGCACTGTTGTTTCTAAGGATTGCTGTGTGTGTTACATGGGTGCTTACAGGGATAGTTAACATTTTCAAAAGCTGAAAATGGCCGTAATATAAGTATATTATGTCTCAGTTACATTATTTATTACATTTTAAGTAATTTAAAATATCCTGAATGTTAAATCAAGCCTTAGGACTTGTTTCATTCCATTTTGTATGGCATACACAAGATCATTTTTTGCATATTGCAGATTCTTCCATAACAGGTAAAGGAATGTTATGCAGATTTACTTTATAGCATCAAGTTTGCAGTTTCTGAATGCTGTTGGTCACAATAATGCTGTTCTTTCAGTTTATTCTCAATTTGTCCACTGTTTGATACTATGAATAATGTATGTTATATAAATATATATATATATACATATATATGTCATTCCATTTGTATTTTATGAAATAAAAATGAATAATGTGCATTGCCTTTAAGAGGCATTATTCATTAATCACAATGGTCTAAAATCATGATCTTTGTTTGGCTTGCAGTTTCATGTCACCTTTTTTCTGCTATATGCATGGGAATGCCAATATTATCCAGTTTGTAATTTTTTCTATTTTAGGACTTCCGCGCCTGCTTTTTTTTTCCTTCATTTTAATGAGTGTGTGTGTGTGGTTTTTTTTCCCCCCTTTTTCTTTTTCTTTTCCCATTTTAGAAAACTGTGCCAACTGATTTGAAGTAGTTGCTGAAGTCTTTGAACACTACTTTTCCATATGACATGTAGCGGGTTTATTGGACATGTGTACAAAGTTTTGTTGAGCTGTTTACAATCCCTACTATATTATCCATGCAGAAGCCTGTATAAACTGACAAGATGTAGAGGCTCATACTATATGCAGTCAGTACTTGCTTTCTGACAATCGGGGCCTCCTCATATGAACAGGTAAGAATCATACTGACCTGTATCAGCAAATCGCTTACGGGTTATTACCTGTCAAAAAACAGTGATGTTATTTACCTGGTCTCCAGTATATGGTTTTCTCATTTTTTAAGTGTTGGTACTGTGTACTGAAATGTAATGTATGTGGAGAAGACAGAAAAGCACTTCAAGTCCTGAGTCCGAAATCTGAGGGTTATGTTGTCCAGTGTTTGACTCATCCCGAAGTTTTTTTAAGTTCACTCCCAGTGAAGTGAAATTGGACCTTACTGATTTTAAATAAGGGGGTGTACAAGAAAGTTGTTTCATGTTCTTTTGATATTGCATTTTAATGTGGCACATGTCATGTATTATATTTTACAAAGTAGAACTAGATTTTGTAAAATATGTTACATGGCAATAAAGTTTGATAATTTTGTAAATCAAAATGTAACTGTAACACTTTGAGATAGGATATAACAGAGTGGAAGCATTTTACTGTCGCTGAATGAACAAAATTTTGATTATATATAATAAGTAAGGAAAATTATGTGTTGTGTGTGATTGCACTTTCTGCGATGGTATAGGGTAGTTCACATATGGATTAGGCTATCAGCTGGACAATCCGGGGTTCGAATCCTGGCAAGGACAAATATTTTACTCTTCACCAAAACTTCCAGACTGGGTCTGGGTACTACCCAGTCTGCTATTGAATGGGTAATGGCATCCTTTCCATGAAGGTAAATTGGCTGGGTCTTGAAGCTGTCCACTCAATACTCAAGGTTATAAATGAGTGAAACTATAACTTTCCTCCAACTTCATATCCGGATGGTATGGACAGGAACGTCTTTTTTGTGCTGTACCGTTGGATTAGATCATGAAATATTTTGGACTGTGTCAAAACCCTAAGTTCTGTGTTCTATGGTATAGTTGCTGACCCTAGCAATATTTGACGAGCCATCTGCCGGCAAAATATGTAAGCTGTCATTCGATCTCGCATCAATGTGGTACGCAGGCGCGTTAATACATTCGTGGCCTGTGGGGAGTGGGTTCTAGCAGCTGGTCGCGCAAAATAATCAAACCACGAGGTGGTGTGGTCGCAAGAGTTGTACGCGTTTGTGAATGAGTGCGTGCGAAGAAAATTGTGCGAGGGTTACTTGATATCGTGCGGAAATTTTTGTGAGGTTCGTGTACTTTGAATTTCATATCATTAACCGCTGTGTAACGAACGTGACGTGGTCACCGGGCGAGCTCGACTTGCGTATACGGTAACTGGTTCGAGGGTTCCAAAGCGTTCGCGAGTGAAAGTGTTGTTGCAGCGCGGCTCGGCCATATTTCAGTCCGACCCGGCTGGTTGGCTGGTAGAGTGAAGTGGCTCCGGGTTTAGTAAAGAGAAAAGAGACACGCCCCACAATTCTGAAAAACAGCCTGCAATGTGAATGGATGAGTGCGTGCGTGGCCATGCTAACATGTGGCATTAATGGTTATGTACGACAGTCGTATATGCGGCCACAGCAAGTGAGTGAGTGACAAGTGAAATACATAACTCGCGAGAGACCCCCACGCAACAAGCTGACCGGCGGACTGCAGCGAAACATGGCTGACGACGAAGTGTTATTTGATGACGTTTATGAACTCTGTGAAATCATCGGCAAGTAAGTTGAGAGAATGTCTGGGATATCCTCTGTGTGTGTGTATGTGTGTTTGTGTGCACGAACCAAAAAATTCCAGCTATCCATGTCCAGTCTTTCTGATAGCTAATCAGTGATTTTCTCCTGTTAAGAGGTTAGGGACTCTTGTTTCCATTCATGCATAAGTAATCGTTTCGTTTATCTGGCCCAGCAGCGGGTTATGTGTGGAAGCAGGAGTTCCTTAAGCGCGTATAACATATAATGAACTCTCCATTAACGGAAAAGCCTATCGATAGTCCACGCCCCCGTCAGGCTAGGTACAACCATGAACATGAATTTCTTAGGGCTGTAGTACATGAGTGCATCAGACATTGTGTTAAACGCTTTAAAACGAGATATCATTGTAGATAAAAATGTAGTTTCATTCTTTTAGGAAATTGTTTCATGTGTTAAGCGGATTATAGTTATGTGTTTAAGAGAAATGGTTTTATTATTCAGTGTATTTTGTTCATAACAACTGTTCTTGGGTTACTTTGAAGATGGAGGCAAGAAGCTCTCCGAAACGTTGGTAGTTCTATACCAATAGATACGGCTTCAGGTCACAGAATACTCGAGTCTTCATCAGATAAGCGCCGCTGTGGGAATCTCGAATCCCACACAAAATTTTGTTTCCTCATTTAATTAAGTGGATAGATAAGAAATATTGTAATTTAATACTTATGATGAGCTTTTATGTGCAAAGAAATTACTAACATAAATGAAAATGTGGGCTCCAGTTATACAGATTCCTTAGATTTTTGGAAATTGGTAACAGGTAATGTAGCAAATATGCTTGTTATGTAAAAACACATGGAATGCTTCATAACTGGTAAGGAGGCTGGTAATTGATTGAAGGTTTTAGATATTATTGAATGTTGTGTTTACTGTTGAATTTTAGTAATAAGTGAAAAAGTCAAAGTACTGTGTAAGGAGCGTGCATGTTAGAATTACTGGTTAGTAAATAGAGGCAGTGGCTGTATAATGACAGGTATTACATATGTCTTCTTTGATATTTTAAAAATATTTTAAAATTAATTGGTTCTCATTCAGGAAACATTCACTCTGCATGCATTGGTGAATGGAGTTTAAGTGTGGTGCACTGCATGGACATACTGATAGTCATGTGTGTCATATAGATACATGAGCATTTTGGGAACTTCAAAATTTTTGTATCCAAAATGAACTATTTTCACTCTGAATGGTATGGCATATATACTGAGGTGCATTCATTCATGAGGTTAATGTGGATATTTGCAAAATTCTCAGTAAAGTTAAAATTATAATATTGGATGATACAAAAAGTTTCTGTAATTGTCTTCAAATATATTTCAGCTGTTTATTAAAGAAGTGCTTTCTGGTGTAGGTATCAACATCTGTACTTCAAATTAGGGGGTTGAGGCATGTGTGTGTGCATTTTAATATCACCTTGCCTTTTAACAGATGTATATGCCAAGACAAAGTGACTACAAAGAATATTCAGAAGGTTGTTTCTGTAGGGAACTGACAAAGAATGGGCATGCACATGTATCATGTTTAATACAATACCATTGACCAGTCATTATGCATGGACACTTCTAAATATTGTCATTTCTACAGAAGAAACAATATTTGTGAGTGAAAATTTTAACAAAACCTAAATACATTATACCTTCCTGTTCGTGTTTGTATGTTTTTGCATTTGAAGTGTAGGACACATTACGAATTTAGGTTGCCACCAAAGTGACAGTAACTGAGGTGACCATTGCCAACATAGAGTTTCTGTCACAAAGATGAAAACTGAAATCCGTACCTTGGTAGATCACATTCCCTATGCAGGTAAACCAAATGGAAATCATGACTTGTTTTTCTGCCTAGGGTGGCCATAATTCTTGCATTGAAAAAGAAGACACTGCAAAACATTGTCATGTTTTTACTTGCTCCTGATGTGTATCCCACTTATGACATTTGAATAACATAATATGAACTCTTGGATGTAGAATGCGCAAGTTTTCTAGACGTAATGAACGTTTTGTTTGCTATGAAATATGTTGATGTGGTATTATATATGTGTTTTGTGGACGCAGGAAGCAAATGGAAGTATAATGACTTGCATGCCATTGAATTATAGTTAAGTATGTGCACGCGGTGACGAAGTTGGTTGAGGTACTGCGCTACAAGGCGGTAGGTCGCGGGTTCGATTCCCGATTAGGTCATTGGGTTTTTTTTTCAGCTTCTAACAGAAATGAATACCAGGGATGTCTGCCGGGGGTAAAGGCGGCCGGTCCGTAGGGTTGACAACCTTACCACCTTCGTGTACCGATTGTCTAGAAATTCTGGGAACCTGAACCTCCGGGATCCCTACGGGCCCATCTAGACATGCATGCAATCCACTGCCACACGGCTAATTTATCTCTCTTATGGCGCCTTTATACTGAATTTGCACGTTGTTACAAAATGTTAGCAAATATCCGGAAATAAAAAAAAACCAAATTGTCAAGGCGCTTAAATTTTGAAGGCGTCTTCTTTGAATATATTTAGTACAGAGTACGCAGTTGCTTTAGGTCTGGTGCTTAAAATTCAGTCCATTAAACAGTAGGAATATTTTTTTGTTGAAAAGCTATGTATATAGAATCTGAATGTTTCTTTTGTGGTTTATGAGTTCGTTTTAAATTATTTGCAAAGCCTTTTAAAACTATGCGTCGTTTAAAACGTTTACAGAGATCCGTATTTCGTAGTTGAATTTGGAACAAGTGTATGAAGGCAGTGACCATGCACTTGAAGCCTTTGTCAGTTATCCAGCAAAATGTCACGCGTATGTGGGAAAGTTAAACGAAAAGGTAAAAATGTAAAGTTGTCCCTGTGCAAGGCTCGAAGGCACATGGGAGAGTGGAGATATGCCTCCATGCATTATTAACCTCGGCACTAGGTGGAAGTGAGTGGTGAGCTGCACTCTCCGGCTGCTTGACCTCCGGGTAGACGTTTCCGTTACCATTTGAACAGGAGGCTTTGGACGCTTTGGAGAAGAGAAACATTTCGTGGTCCTGCTGGCGATCGAACCACGATTGGTTCGCCGTCCAGAACGTAGTCTAGTAACTAAACAAACGACGCCATACCAGTATATTTTCTCGAGCGGACAGCCGCGTCAAGATATGAAGGTTTTCCGACGTTTCGGGAGCGAACTCCGTCCCCACCTTCAAGGTGTGCTGGTGGTTAGGTAGAACCAAAACTGATGACTAGGTGTCCTACCCTGCTCTGTGTATACACACCCTGAAGATGGGGACGGAGTTAGTTCCGAAACGTCGGAAAACCTTCACATCTTGACGCGGTTGTCTGCCAGAGAAAATGTCATTGAATTCTGTCGCCGCGAAAGCTCCAAGACTAATAACGCCATCCCAGCTCGCCCGGTTGTTATTTAACTACATAAATTCGTTTGAGAATACATTTGGTGTAAGTTACCCAGGCCTTCTTATCCTTCCATCCATCAAAGAATAACTTATTATCATGTGCAGTTGTCATTAATAAATGTGTAGTCTATTATGCCCTTCTCGCACGACAGTCGGTAGTTTGTTGTCTCCCTTGAGACCGTTTATCTGTGTGATCATACTGACTTGCGCCTAACAGTGATTTGAAGCGTAATCTTAATCTTAGTGATCTGAGGCGTTTGTTTTGCGTTATAACTGCTTTTGTTATTTGTACAATAAAGACCAATTGAAAAGGCGTTGTGGTTGGTCGAAGAGGCAGGTGGAGATGGTAGGCATTTGAATTTCCAGCTTCGTCACTCCTGCAGTACCAGTTAACTTAAGTGATGTTCCTACGAACATAGTCGTCCTAGGTGGGCCTGAGGCCACCGATCGACCAGATTTTGCGGGACCTTTAAAATGAATGAAAGGGCTCGTACTGGTCGCATTTATGGAATTTATTTTTCATAATGCATTGGAGGCTATATGAAACAAAGCATTTTCACACATTGAATACGAATACATAACTTATTACATACAGTGTTTAATAGGATAATATACTGTAATAGGTATAGTGACTAGGTTACGAGGTGGACGATCTGGGATTTGTGTCCCGGCAGGGGCAAGTGATTTTTTTCTTCAAAAAACCATACCGGCTCTGGGGCCCACCCAGCCGCCTATTCAGTGGGTTCTTTCCCGGGGGTCATGCGATCGGGTGTGATGTTGACAGCTGACCTTCATCTTGCGGCGGGGTTAAGAATGAGTGGAGCTGTACCTCTTGTCCCCCTATATGCCTTCGTGGCGTGGACAGTGGATGGAAGCTTTGCCTTTGATTGTCTTATAGTGTAATCTTCTGCGGTAAGTAAATAACGGAAAATCACTTGTACAGTAACGAACACGCGAAGGCGGTGCAAGCAGTGCCTAAGCTCACAGTTTGTTAAAGCGCTGTTTCTTTATGAAACTGACGTTCGTGGTTATTCTTGCTGCTGTCAGAGGTTTATAATTGAAGTCTAAATTTTAGATTGCTTGTGTGTTGGCTGAAAGCCAACCAAAGTATCGCTCTCCTTTTGGGACATGTTCTGAGATATATACTTTTTTTGTAATTACCGTTCTTTCGGGAAGCTCGGTTTAGCTGACGCAGTTGCAGACTGAATAAATAAAATTACGTACACATCATGTCAGTGTTTTGAAGAAACCAACTACAAGTTTGGAAACATACGTATAACCTAACCGTTTCGAAGCTTCAGTTCTTTACCGTTTAACCATTTAAGACGTAACTGTACGTGTATTGTATTTAAAGAGTCCGTTCGTACCACACACTAAACACACCATCTAGATGTTAAAGTAATTGCTGCTTATTCTTAGATCTTAAATATCACAGTAATACGCTCTGTGGGTAGAATGTAGAGTTTTAGGCGCGTTTGAAAAATTGTGAAAGACGACTACCAGCTTTGTCCGTTTGTCTGTCAGCATGAAACTTCTCGGCTGCCATGGGACGGATTTTAGTGAAATTTGACGTTTGAAAATTTTTTCGGAAATATGTTGAGAAATTAAAAGTTCTTTCAACTCTGACAAGAATAACGGATGCTTTACGTGAAGACCTGTGTACATTTATGATTGTACTTCGCCGAATTCTACTTGGAATGAGAGATGTTTCAGACACAAGTTGTATCGAAAATCAAAACTCACATTATATGTCTAATATTTTTGCTCCGAAAATCATGCCCTTTATGAGATAATGTGGAAAAATATGGTAGGGCGAGATAGGCCACAGACGACAATATGATGGCGGGCAGTAAGGATGTGATTTGCATACCGGCTAAGTAAGGCAAGACTGCAAACACACACTCATATGGTTTTCCACCGCAACAGTGGTTACGCGAATACGCCTAGATGTTGCATTATATGTACATTGTCCTCTGGCCGCACTTAACAGTAACCATAGGGTCTTGAAAGTTAATTATCCCGAAAACTGTGGGACCAAGATGAAACCAGTGTCATTCTGCAGACGTCTTTTCGAAACATTTTCCACCTTGGCAAGTGCTAAGCAATTTATGCTCGAAATGCGCAGAGAAACGTATGCAATATTTACGTTAACTAGCCATTCTTGTCCGATATTAAACAAAATTCAGATGTTTCTGCACATTTTAATGTATCTTTCCAGTATCAGATTATTAAATTCCGTTGCGTTCTCGAGTTGTTACAAGCAGAGAGGCTGGTGTGTGCGGAGTTAACCTAGTCGGTATAGCGACTCGCCATGGGGATGAACGGTCCGGAGATCGAATCCCAGTGGGGGCGAGACTTTCCGCACCCATCCAGGCCGGCTTTGGGACCCACCCAGCCTTCTGTATAATTGGTACCGGGTGTTTCCCGAGGCGTGGCGTAAACCACTTACCCCCATCTAGCGCCGATGTTGAAGAAAGAGTATGGGTATACATGTACTCCCCCACTGGACCTTCAGGCCTTTTGTTTGGTGATAGGTTGGCAGTGGACGGACTGACAGTCACACATGGCGAAGTTCATAGCCACATTGTTGCAACTTACAGGTGGCAAAGCGACGTGAACAAAAATATGCGATTTTCATATTGTAAGAACTCTTATATATATATATATTCAACATACCCGATTTGCCACTGGGTTACTCATTCCATTTACTGATTGACGAGCTTTTTGTTGCGGATTCCGTACGTCCGTATGGAGAAGCAAGCCATTACGTGTGACGGTGTCATGTTTTATGAATAAGCAGTAGAGTGCATGGGTACGCACGTTCGGTTTAGCAGTCTAAAACGCAGCGCCTGTGTTTCTGTTTCTTCTCCATTTCTTTTGATTGCCTGTTCGTTGCCGAGAAGCCAAGTGCGTCGTTGTTCATACTTTTGGACAGTGTTTCAGTATTTGCGTTTGGGATCGGTGTACTACAAGTTACTGTGTCATGCCGTAGAATTTGTCATAAAACACTTAGTATTTCAAGTAGAAAATGTGTAAGGGATTTTAAGTCTTTTCTTAAGGACATTTTCTCAAGTGAAATTGTAATTTTTGCACTTCCAGATGCAAAATACTCACGTATATGTTCCCCCCCCCATGGCGCAACAGCCCCTAGTGGGCCAGGGTCTCCTCATGATTACGATCACACTCAGACACACCACAATCAGTAGAACTCTTCTGGACGAGTGGTCAGCCCGTCACTGAGACCTCTACCTGACAACACACAACACTTACAAGAGACACACGTACACTCCCTCCGGCGGGATTCGAGCCCACAATCCCAGCAAGCGAGCGGCCGCAGACCCTCGTCGCATACCGCGCCGCTACTGGGACCGGCGCTCACTGTCTGTAGGAGAGCCGAACTGTTGAAAAATTTGTAACTTAATGAGATGTGAGGTTGTCCTGGTCTTGGTCAGCTGTGTTGTGATACATTTGTCTGATGGTCACAGTCGTTGGCGGGAATGCAGTGCCTCCATCTTTAGGGTAGATTCTGAAGATGGACGAATTGTCGCTACTAGACTATACGGTGTCAGAACCCACAAGACTACAGTGTGCACATGATAGTTCTCATATAATGAATGAGAAAACGTGTTGATCAATTAATCCCATTCAATCAAGATTTCGGGTGCCTGACCAAAGCAACTTCATGAACAGTGGCTTTATGAAGATCTGTTAGTTGTTCAGTATGTCAAAGAACTTCCCGTCATGTAAGGAAACAGAAGGCAATTGAAAGTTCGAAATATTTACTTTCAACACAACTATTTATTTCTTAAGTACTCAATATTTTGTACCTTTAACTGTACTGTAAACACAACGGGGATGAATCATCTGCATTTTTTTTAACTACCCGACAATAGTCCCTATCTTAATGCAGATTCATTCTCCACGTTCATACTTTATTTCTTGAAGGTTCCTTTTAATATTATCTTGTCGTCTACATTTAGTTTTGAGTAATATACCTTAATACATCCCGGCCAGAAGCTTTGAATGCATTGTTCATAATAACGCCTCAAGTGTTCTCTGATGATCACAAAACATGTTGTGACGTCCGCTGTGTTTTGGAATGTCTGTTCAGTTTCGAAAAGCTCTAAATTCTTAAATTGTGTTCCGATATCGCATTGAGTTTGGGAGTTGCGGTGTATAAATTATATTAATAGTGGCTTTTCTAATAGAAAATTGTTTATTATTCCGTAGATAACTGAAAAATAAAAACCAACTAGATGCCACTTATTATTTTATTGTACTTCTTATAGGCTCAGCATGTTTCGGGCACTACTATGCCCATCATCAGGAGCTGGCGACTATAATGTCGATTACCATAAAGGTCGTTTCGTTCTATAAAGATGGAGGGGGTAGCGTTAATGTAAAATTAATAGTCGCCAGCTCCTGATGATGAGCATAGTAGTGCCCGAAACATGTTGAGCCTATAAGAAGTACATTACAATAATAAGTGGCATCTAGTTGGTTTTTATTCTTCAGTTATCACAATGATGCACGGCCCAACAAACATCATATTCCGTACGTGTTTCTGTAGGTGCCAAACAGCGTTCTGGGAAATATTTTAGTGTAAGAACACAAAATGCAAAGAAATCATAATGTGATGAAATTCGTACTTTTTTTTTCTTTTGTACATTCATGTCATGCCTGCTGCGGTTGTTAGGTTTAACAGCTGGAGACCACAGGTACAGTACGTAGGAGGCACAGGAGTACAGATAGCCACGAGCCACATCGGACTGATACGTCGAAACTTGACGCTTCTGAGTGCTTGTTGCGTTGCGTTGCCTGCACTGTCTGAATTCCGGTGTGTTTACGTGTTCGAGACAACGTGCCATGCAGAAATATCTGGATCGCATTCCTATAGCAGGACAGTGTAGACGAAAGCTTAATTTGCTGTTTCTTCTAAGTGGAGATGGAAATATTATGGGTGACCTGAGCGTCTCCACACTAGCTCAGCATGCGCATGCGACTGAACTGCCACTAAAGCCGCCTACCACGTGTGTTTGTCGTCGGCACGACAGGATAGCGCCTATTAAAAACAGCTTGGCTACTCGCTGAGAATTAAAGTGTGACATTTACGTTCCGCCCAAATCGATAGAATATGACCAGCAGTCATTAATCATGGTCAGGAACAGCGAACAGTGAACCTGTCAAGACCGCCCTTTTCCATTGTGACTAGCATTAAATTATGTTACCGGATTTTCTTTTTAAACGTGTGGGAGAGATTTTTTTTTTTTGCATGTTGCATTTACGCGCGTGGAACTCGCTTAATTTTAAGTGTTAACAATAATTGGCGAAAATTGTTGTTGGCCGTTCATTTGGTCTGACACATGAAGCAGAGGAAATGTAGAGAAAAATTTTAGAACGAAGTTAATAGGCGCTTTTCGCAACTCTGCGAACGTGCCTAAAACCTGAGGAACAGTCGTTACTCGTTCGAATCCACGCTGTTATAACAGTCTGTATGAAATATGAGGTGACTAGATGAGTTTGTGCTAGGACAGCAAGTATGAAACTTGGCTGGGACTGTTCGGAAGGTTCCAGAATTTGGTGAGAGAGCTTCAAACTCGCTTCTATATAATTACGTCGAAAACCGTTAAGGCTTAAGATAGAAATTTAAATTAATTTTTCATTATTCTGTAATAATATTTTTGTTCGACCATTTTTTATGTCGATAATATTTAGCGACTTCTATTCGAGATATGTATGTCGGCACTTATGCAGAGTTTTGTCTTATATTGTTTACGATTGTAACCGAAATTAGAGTGTATCGACAGCTTTTCTTGTAACTTCCCATTACGGGTTGTCAGATGTTCTCAGTCGTTAAATGTGGACAGACAGACACATGACGAATTTAAGTGACACGTTTTTGCAACTTTTCGTTGCAGACGCGCAAAAGACAGAGACATCAGTCATCTTTGTAGACGACTGCGTCGGATAATTGCAGTTTCGTATCAAGTCACGCAGGGCATGCACTAAATTCTGACGCAAGATAAAACGCGTGTTCATTTTGTAACTTCATGTGTGACATTTAGTGCTCAGTTGTTTTGTCGTCCGTTCCCTCGGTCTCTTGTAGGGAACAGTCACTGTTAACGACAGAGTAGGCCTGGCAGGACAGAGATGGCATCGATGTCATAACGTTAACCTCTGATATTAACCCCACAGATGTTTTATATTACAAGACTATCAAGTCACAAGTGCCATCACAAAACGTGTGCGGGTTGAAAGATGGTGAGCTTCAGGCCACCGTAGCTGTCCTTGTGGAACGCGATTGGAAGAGCATTGATTAAACGCTGTTGTACGGAGTAAGTTGGACTATAATTGTGCTGGGTTAACTGTCTGGAGTCTCCATGTTCGTGTCGCTTAATTACTGTGTTGTTTGACATTGCTGTCTCAATGTTTAGGTTACATAAGGCTGAACGGTAGGATGACTTTGGTGTGACAGAAAGCTGTCGTGGGATGCCTGTAAGGTACTGTTCAATCATATCTCTTGTGAAGGGACCGAGTAAAATCACGAAGTCATCACGTTGGGTGATATCCCGATAGAGAGTGTAATCCAGGACGCTGAGAAGAAGAAATAAGACTGCTAACAATTTCTCCGTGATATTCAGTATTATGGCTTTAGGAATGGCTCAGTATATCAGTACCTTACTTACCTGGGACCGCGGTAGCACAGTGGTTAAGGTGCTGTACTACAAATCATCCCAGCTGATGTCATTGGATTTTTCATTGACATAAAGTCCTTCCGATCGCACTATGGCCCTGGGGTCGACTCAGCTTCTAACAGAAATGAGTACCAGGAGTATTTCCTGGGGGTAAAGGCGGCCGGTGCGTAAGGTTGACAACCTACCACCATCCTGTGCCCTTGTCACGAAATCTGGGAGCCTTAACTTCCTGGAACCCTCTGGGCCTGTCCAGGCCTGTAATGGGACTGCTT
>Ga0123354_10000286_pt1 | contig 45863 bp, 11 predicted proteins | sample TergutLab28metaG_2_FD_97872 | JGI IMG/M metagenome (GOLD analysis project Ga0123354, IMG submission 97872) | Labiotermes labralis P4 segment gut microbial communities from Petit-Saut dam, French Guiana - Lab288 P4 | ecosystem: Host-associated > Arthropoda: Insects > Digestive system > Gut ... | reverse complement strand
TTAATGTGACTTTTAATAGTGTAACTTTAGCAAGGACGATATAGCTCCCTGATGATGGTCCTAGGACCGAAACATGTCGGAGCGTTTTTAATGTTTTAATGTGTAAATTTTATAAATTTATATGTGCAGTGGTTGGTATAATAATTGAGTGACTTGACAACATGCACAGGATAACAACGAAAATTTCCACTCCTCCTATGAACACGCATTAATTGGGGTGAATGATCAGCTTCAAGTTTCTTTTGTTCTACCTTTGTGGTAATTAGCAAAGTTTCTCTTTTAATAAGAGACTGGGTGGCCACAATCCTGTCTGGGCTCTTTGGGTGGAAGGTAAATCTATCCCATTGCAGGCCTGGACAGGCCCCGAGAATTCCAAGAGATTGCGCTACCAGAATTTCCAGACAATTGGCTGAAATTGGCTAATGAAGGTGGTAAGTTTGTCAGCCTTAAGCACCGGCCGCCTTAACCCCTACCAGATATCACGGGCACTCATTTCCGTTAAAGGTTAAGTCAATGAGACTAATGAACCCATCAGGAATAAAATCCGCGAGCCTCCAGTTTGTAGTGCAGTGCTTCAACCAGCTGCACTAACGTTTACCCCTCTTTGGAGGAAAAATAAAAGAAAAGTAATTTTGTCTTCTAACTTCACGTACTATCAGAACATTCGTTTGGAAGAAATGAAAAAAACCACGAAGAATCTCAGTCAGAATAGTTGGTGTCTGCGACGACGTCTGGACACGGAACCTCCTGAATACGAAACGGTAGATTCAAGCAATGAATCAGAAGTATGACAATTTATACCAACAACGAAATATAGTGTAATTTCTTGAATTACCGCTACAGCATATTATGTCACGGGTTCTCGAAAAAAAACATGTGCCGCATTCTCAGTAATGTAATAACTGCAAGTATTGCGTCCCCTAATTATCCTCTCTTTGAAATAAGTATTGGCCTATGAAGGACTGGAATACTTCACGTCAACATGGCCAACTCAATTTCAGACGGTCGCTGACACACCTATTTTACAAGGTAATGTTCATTGTGTCTTCTTAATTTTTTTTCAGTCTGCACAAGAACTCAATGCTTTTGAGGTCCAAATATTGGGCTTTCTCTTCTGCTTATTCTAGGTCTTTCAAAAGACCTGGAAAATATTTTTACCTTGATGTTACTTGCTAGCAAAATCAAAATAATATTACATTGGTTATTCTGTATAAATTCCAATAATTTATAAATTAAACCCCCATTTTCAAGGCTCCGTTGTTAACAGAATAGGAAATTAATTCTAATTCGTGTCAGTTCTTTTACATCAGTGAGTAATTTTGTAAAAATAAAAATTACATTAATATTGTATCGTACACAGACAGAGACAGGCAGAGGGACTTTCATATAATTTCCTGCTCCAAATACACAAATTGTTTAAATGCTGTAAAAATGTATAGATTTTTACAATTTGAGTTCAAATAATATTAAAATCGCTGTATCAAAAGTCTCCTATTAAGAAAATATTTGCTCGTTTTAACTTGATGGTAGGTTAGACAGCCACTCGCTCCTTCGCGTTTTCTTACACCTGCTTCTTTGTTTGGGTAATAAATAATTCTTTCGTGGGACAAAGCCCTCAGTGTCTGCAGGTTCTTAGCAAGGCGGCTGCATTCCTTGGAGACCTGTCGTTATCCTGAGAGCCTGGTTGATAAAAACCAAGGAAGATCCTCCCTTGTCAAATGTGGTCCAACAAGCGAGTAGCAGTAGAAACCTGAAAAATAATAAAAATCCTTTAGCGGAACAGATTTACTTTATTATTCGTAGTTTGGAGCGACAGCTGACAAGAAAGCTTTTAGAAAAGAAGAAGAAACCTTTCACACTCATTCCAGATTCAAGCGTCTTCCAGACAATAATAATGAGAAAGAGCAGAAGGTATTTGTGCCCTTGCAGCAGTGACAGGGTTAACATGACGAGAAAGCATCCATGTTCTTTCTCGAAGTCGATGCTTATTCTTGTGCCATAAATACTTCATTTCGAATTATTTCGTTCTTCATGGGATAAACCTAGAATATATTACTTATTAACCATGTGAGGAGAAAATCTCGCGTTGTAAACAGCGTTGATAGAAACGGAGTTTGCCCAAAAGTATAACTGAGTTTTATTCAAACATACGTTTTGGGTTTTATTTAAAGATACGAGCTCACTTTTTTTATTCGAATTTTGTGTTCACTTGTATATTTTTGTGTTATAAGTAGGCCTAAGTGTTCTGGAAACCAATAAAGTGCCAAAACATGCAGGATAAGTATCAGAAACATAAATATGGATGGGTAGTTACAAGAAAGTATGACAGAAAATGAAACAATTTTGAACACATTCGAAGTATACAGTTTCTACAAAATTAAATCCCTGCAGAAAATTTTTTTTTCCACCGAAACGTTCAAGCCAGCTCTGAAGCCAAACTAGCCTCCTCGCCAAAGAAAGCAGAGGTTTCTTAATCCAGTGGTAAAGCGGTAACTGACCTTACTCTGCTGTAAAGGTAAAGAATGAGAGGAGCTACACCCCAAGTCCCCCACACTCCTTCATAGCTAGCACAGACGGAACATAAATTTGACTTTATATATTTGTATTTGTGCTTTCATACAAGGTGGGCCAAAAGTAGGAATACAGTAATTATATACTGTATATCTACTTTTGGCCCATTTTGTAGTTCGAAGAAATATGTATAATGTCAAGAGAGGGGATAATAAGTGAAAAGCAAATTAGGAGGGTGTTGTCATATCTTAAGTCGATGTCATATCTCCTTAGTTGTCCAAAGAGACTATGGAAAAACACACAAATTCTCAATTAGGATACCCAGTATCCAAGCTGAGATATAAAACTCGAAAATCTCACATACTACGTACACTGCACAAAGCTATAGAGTAAAAATTATTACAATAATATGTTAAGTAAATTGCAGTATGAAACGTTTCACAGTATGAATGTCAGGTCACCATCAGACAGGCTGCACGTCAGATTGATTTGGTAACTAGACTTGTGAAGTTTTATTTAAAAGTATTAGAAGAAATAACTCATTGATCTCTAAATGGAATGGAAGTTTGTACAGCTATTTGAGGCATTTTGTATATCGTGTAATATTAAACGGAATAACAATTGTGAAAAATTATCAATTTCAAGATCTAAAATAAACCGCGAAAGATCTTAGGGAAATACATTCAGTTCCACTGCACAGATAGCAACCCAACAGCAAAAAATGTTCGCTATATCTAACCACCATTTCCAATTTAAACTGTTAGTTACTTGCTTACTGGTTCTGTCCAAAATGCAGTTGTTTTATTTTCATACTGTGCAGCCCTGGAACATTAGGGCAAATGCAGTCGTAATGTTATTTGATTAAATTTAAACCCTGATTACAGAGGCAAGAGGATTCATTAAATAAGATCTGTAAAACAGAAAAACAAAAGACGCAGAAACGTAGAAAAGAATTCAAGTTTTTCCCACAAAATTCGAATACGCTCTCTCAACACTTAATCCTAAGCAGACTGGAAATACGAGAGGTTTGCACCATGCTGGTTCAGAGATTGGGTGAAAATTCACATACGTAGTGATTTTAGATGCGAGTATTAAAACTGATATAAAGGTTAGAGAAGGAAAATTGGGAAGATTTACAGTATAAGGAATATTGCCTTTATGAATACAGTTTTGACACGGGTGAGTCCCACGCGTTTTTCTTTTCACCAAAATGAACACGTTAGACGGCTGATAGCTTCAACTCTTCCGTTCCTGAAATGTAAACTTCAATTATTTAAGCAGCAATTCATATAGATGCTCGCGGTATATAAAATTGTAATATGTTGTCTGTCAGAAGAATGAGAAGAAACAAGGAATTTATATTTTGATTTATTCTGTGTTCGTTATCTTTTAAGGAATAAATATAGGGAGTTTTACTCAGGCAGTTAGATATTATCTTGTGAAGGAATAGCACATTTATTACTGAAAAGAAAGGCTGAATCTTCATTATGACACTTTATATCCTCCGTCTTGTTCCTTGATATTTAAAGTATTCCGAATAACTTATAAACATAGAAAACAATTTTAAATTTTAGCTACGAGATGGTAACTATTCTTATTCCGGCGAAATGCATTCAAACAATTATATTAAACAGAGAAACGACTGTTAATTTCCTTACTGTGTCACAAAAATTTCGTTTGTCTAGTTAATTTCTTTCTTGCCATTTTGGAAAGGATTTTAAAATTGTGAGAAACCGACATGATTGTGCGACATTTCACTGACAGTAACGCACACATAAGAATAGGTACAACAATTATATTGAAAATTCAGTACATCTCTTGCAACAGTGGATCTACTTTGAATATGGAACTGTTTATGAATACCGGAAACTCCTGCGATACGTATTCACGGTTGCATCTCCTGGCAGTATCAAAATATTACCTCCGAATTGGTCTGAAAAAACGGCATCAAATATTATTAATTACTCTAAGTAAAAAATCACCAATTTTTCTGAAAAACACCTTATAATTCTCGCAAAATTCAGGAAATAATTTAAGAATATTATTACTCAGGAATGCCATATTAGGTTGGAAATAAATATTTGTAATAGTATAGTGGAGTTCTGTTATGGACCGTGAAAGCACTCCTTTCGATTGCCATTCGGCAAGTCGGGGCATTTGGATTATGGTTTTTCTTTTTTTTTATTTTCCCAGACAAAAAAAGAAGCCCGTATCCCTTTCTTTAGATTTCTTAGGCCAGAATTTGTACTCATTCTGTCATTAGAACCTGCGCATGTAACGTTTGTATATATATATATATATATATATATGTGTGTGTGTGTGTGTGTGTGTGTGTGAGGAAGTGTTGTCAAATAAATAAAAGTTAATTTAGAAATCCTCACTGGCAATTTTCTCTTTACTCATATTAAGAAAATAATTTCAGTCTGAACAACATATTTCCCTATCATATGAATCATTTTTATGGAAGACGCATCTCCCGCTTTCGATTCCACACAATATAAGATACAAATAGTTATACTTTGATTGAAATCTTGGTAAAGTTGCATAGTTGATGAGAATGTACAAGTGTCTGTGCTACTGGAACAAATGTTTTACGTCACAGCACATGCATACCTACACAGTTTTTTTTGCACTTATTGCAGGGTAAATTGTTCTGCTTAGTTTCAAATATTGCTACATTACACAAATTAAGATGCATGGTGTATTGTATTGTGCAAGGCCTATGAATTGCACGGCTGTTGTAATGCGTTCATCTTGTGGTAGCTTGATTGGCAAACGGTATCTCGTTATGACGCATGAATTTGTGAACATTTAAGTGCTGTGGGGAGAACAAGATGTAAAAATTTAAAAGGATAAACTTGAATGGAAGATATGCGTAATAGAGAAGTAAGGGGGGAAATAAATATAGGGAAGAAACAGGAAAGATCTTTTTTTTTTGTTTATAAACGAAGTTATTATTTACAGTAAAAGAATACGAGATACTTCAGTTTTATTTTGTGACTTTCGTAATGTTCGCCATTTTGTACGCCTCTGTTACCATAGTAACCACAACCACTTGTATGATGGCGATAAACGAATTTTTTAAAGTAGTGTGTTTTAAATTAATCTCAACAAACGACTTTCAGGGTTATGTAGGCCTTACTCACTGTTAAACAGTTACTTATTTTTCAAAGCTTTAACTTACAGTTTCCTACCACGAGAAAGACCCTATGAAGTAGGACCAGGGTTGACGTCCACATCAGTTTCTTCAAATTTTACTGACTTAATATTACACAATTTTTTACATGTTAATATTTTTATAATCTAACGTTATTGAAACCATCTCACACTTGCAACATCACATAACGTAAATATCATTTAAACCCACTTACATGTAATTATTTTTGGGTCTAGTCACGCCATAATGTGGCTACTGGTGGAAGGGGGCGAAAATTTAAAAAACTGAAATAGTAGATTACATTTTAAAATTGGATACTCCGTTGTGGTGTGTAAAATAAACTGAAGGAGAGGACAATATTCGTTTAGAAAATATTTTATTTTTGATCGTGATGGTGCTACTTGTGTTACTGGCGATCCTTGGTTCAAGATCAGATCACAGGTTCGCTCGGCGTGTAGGTAGTTTAATTTACGTTTGGCTCAATTAATTATAAATTTAATAGAATTCAAACGAAATAGATACTGGAGCATTGGATCGAAGCTCAAGAGCCACAATGGGAGGTAGGAGACTCAGAGCCTTGGGACATCGCGAGAAATGCGATAATATTGAGTTTATTACCTTACTTGTCGCGAGGAGGAATTCGGCTACCCTAACTGAGGGTTAGTGTCGGGTTTGTCACTCTAATTCCTACAAAAAAATAATGATTTGCACTTTCAGCCACAGCACAAAATTGAGGGCATTTGTTTTATCAGGGGTAAGTGGTCCGGAAACCAGCTCAAGCTGAGTTCGAGAGATGGGAGGTGAGAAGCCTCCGTAAACCCCAGTCGAGGGACACAAAAGAGTGGGAAATCTAATGAACAAACGGTGGTGGTTAAAGTTTCAGTGCCACACACAGCTGACTTTGGTTTTGGGCAGATGAAGCTCGCATGACGAACTAAATAAGTATTATAAATATTGTGACTCTTATATAATTACTTTGTTAATCATGGTCCATAGACCTACACTTCTATCCCTGTGACCACCAACACATGTGAAATTCCCTGAGAAGAAGTCATGTTCCCCGACTGAGATATTCGGCTGGCAACACTTGTTGCGACTTAAATAAAAACCTTTATCAGACAACAGTTGAAATATATAGAAAAGCCCTTGTAACAAGTGGAATAAATTTTATAAATTCCGAGCACTCTCTTTTAGAGTATCAAATAACACATTTATATATGTGTAATCCACTAGGATGAGCAAATTTCCATTCTTGAAATCGATAAGAATTCAAGGCCAACAGTCTTTGGCCTCACACTACAGCGTGTTACTTGGAAAATAACATGTAATTTCCTGCAAAAAAATCGTGTAAGTGCTTCAATATGGGTGTTCGTAAAGAGGAACACCACGCTGAAAATGAAACAGCTGTTAATACGAGTATATGTTTTATTTTGTTATTCGTCAGCACTTTGTTGGTTGTGTTTATTATTCGTGCAATCGACGATTTTACGTCGAAAGTTACAACACGGCTAAATGGATGCTTCTTTGTGAATGGTCGTTTGTTTCCAATTGATGGAAGCAATTAAATAAAAAGGGCATAGTCTGTTTTTCGAATCTAGTATCTAGGTCCAGTTGCAAGGCACATACACAGTAAATAACTTACATCAAATGAGTTCATAAAAAACGCTTTCTAATAGTTTTTCAACTGTTCTAAGATAGTCTGTAAAGAAAAGAGTATTGGTTACTTTTTAAATGTTTGAAACTTATTTTTGCAACCATTTACACCTTACTTTCTCACCTCATAACACTAGATATCTTACCTTCTGCTCTGCAATAAACAGTGAACATCTCGCTGAATCATATTCTGAATTAAGTGACAGTTCATATATTCAATGCATTTTCAGAGCTTTTAATTCGAACACGTGATTAGTCTGGTGGGTTTTCTGTTCAACACACAAATTTATAACCAGTTTTTCAGGATTATTTCTCTGGGTTACGTTCATTCAAATTAAATAGATTTCTCCAACAACATGTCCAACCCAAAGTACCGTACTCCTAAACTGCGTCATATTAAGTGACCTACAAATTTCTAAATCGTGAAGTCCCTCTTTATTTTTTACCATAATTTATTTTCTTATATTTTCTTCTTTTTTGTTTCCAAATATTTTCTGGAGGGAGTCCTCTTCAAGCACGGCGCGTTGTTTGTAGATTATAACAGCTGCGACTGCTAGAAAATAATCGAGACTATTCTAGAACTTCAATGATGTGTTGTTCATTCCCAGATGATTGAATTTGAGGAGATGAAAATATTACTGACTTATTCTTTACTCTTCCTTTTATCGCCTACATTTAATCTAACTAAATATTACATAATGCGTTAGTCTGTGTACTGGATATCATTTGAATCTGTATCACGAGAAATAATATAATTACGAATAAAACTGAGTTTATAATTTGTGTCAAACACAGGATAGTACACAGTACATAGAAAACAACTGATATGTCGGAAAGGTTTATGTTTATAGGGTCCTAGCAGAGCAAGGAAATTTATACATAGCAGTCTGTCATAAGTAATAAAAGAGGACGCTGGAAGTATCGGAAGGAATTAAAAGAATTCTACAATGACAAGATTTTAGCAATGATCGTCTATTGAAAGAATCTTAAGAAATATTTCCTAGGGACTTTTGAATGAGAAGGTTCCGCCTGGGCGAAGTTAGGCAACCACAGAGCATCCAGCACGTCGTTTTTCTAGTTGTTCTGTTGTTGCACATCTCCGGCTAACTAAAATTTTGAGAAAAGGAATTGCCTCTCGCAAGAAGCAGGCCTATCTTGCTACGCCCAAACACACCGGAAACGATGTCTTATAAAAGTGTAAATGCCTGCCATAAAACTAAATTCGGGTAGATCCCATTTAGCAGAACCCATGAATTCTAACAACAGAAGAAATATAAACGATAACTTTACACATCACATGACCGAACCCTGCGCATATATGTTACTGATATTCGAGTATATGCAATCCACACTGCTGCAAAATATAAAATCTCCTAGAGGGGGATTTTTGCCATAAGCATACATTGTTTGATGTTTGATATTTTCGGTTCATAAAACTTTATGGGCGATAACTGAGAAGTTTGTTACTCCGATGTATTCGTCCATCCTCTTTATTCTCTCTTCCTCCGCTTTATGCTTTTTATTGTCGTTCCCATTTCATACTTATTTCATGAATAATAGTCTTTGCTTTCCAATATATTGAGATTATACAGTTCTGTACACAGGAATTTACCTGCACGGATTACAGTAATGTCGGTAGCAGGATAGGAAGTGGGTGAAATCGGACACCTACATTTAAGTAAGCTAAAATACTGATGGTTAGGTGACGTAGTGTATAGTGCGTCCTGTTTGGAGTTTTCCTATTGCTTCAGTATTTTCTGCCATGTAAAGGAATGTTTTCCTGGGTGAAAGGTACTGTGAATTTAATTGAAAATTTAATAAAGTAACTCCGTTACTTAATTAATGAAGAAGATAGCAAGTTAGATCTCCATGTAGCTAATAGTTATTTATTTGTTTCTTGTTAGGTTATTTTTTTCTGTGGCGCAACTCCCCAACTCACAGCTAGACCTCCTCACTTTTGAGGTTTCTAGATTACATACAATTACAGACACATATCCGATAGGACTCCTCTGCAGTAGTGATCATCTCGTGGCAGTGGCTGCTACCTACTAGATACCCAACGACCACAAAAAGACGCCTCAACGGGATTGGAATTTGCGATCCCAGAAATCAGGCGGCTGTACAACTGAACCTTAGAAGGCACGGCCATCGGGATCGGATGTTTAAAGACTCATTTATTTTTTACATTCTTCACTCCGTACATTGCGAAATGATTGCTACAAATTATACCAACAGAATGCACACACTTTAAAGTTTTACTGCCTGATGATGGGTCGGTGAGATCCGAAACATGTAGGAGATTTGTATGTTAAAAGTTTCAAGTGTGTGCATTTTCTTGGTCTAACTTGTAACAATTTATTTACTCAGTTAAATAAGTAGGTAGAACATGACCTATCCACGTGGATAGATACTATTTGGATGGTTGATGTTCGATTTGTTTCTGTGGTTACTTTTTTTTTTGTTCGCCGTTTCCTTGTTTCGCTACTTAGTTGATCTGTTAGTTAGTTATTTAACTAGATTCCCATCTATTTATTCATTTTGGTATAAGGATTGCAGCATTATGAAATGCTGTCTGTTAACTCACTCTCCATTGTGTTGCAGACATATGTTCACGCACTTACATTAACAAGAAACGAAGCGCAACCAAACAGCGCAGAAGTTAGGGTTGTGTAGCTTAATGTCCCGTGATCAGAACTTTGGGATGGAACGGCGCTCTTTATGAGAGTCGCATTAAGTAGCGCTAAACTGAAGCCAGCAGGACCACTCCTACTGCCGCGCTATATCCAGGCATAACGGAGACTGCGCGAAATTTATTGTCCCTCCTCTAACGATAGATAATTGTAAGTCGTTAATACTCAGGTCTTAATGCGTCGCTTGCCACAACTTCAGCCCGTGCTGATTACTCGTTTGGTTCAGACACTCAAGTCTTTACACAGTAGGCCTTCTTCATTGTTTACTTCAGTATCCAACGTAAAATGCATACCATGTATGGTGCGTGGGCGAAATTGCGGAATGACACTATAAGCTACGTCATGCTCGTCTTTCTGTCTATCCGTCCGTCTGCATGGAACAATTCGGCTCCCTCTGGAGAGATTTTCATGAAACTTGATATTTGAGGAATTTTCGAAAATCTGTCGGGCAAATTCAAGTTTCGTTGAAATATGACAAGAATGACAGGTATTTAAACGATGTAATGCTAAAGTCTCGCTCGGCTCTTCTCATAAAGGGAAATGTTCAGACAAAAATTGTAGAGAAATTGAAAACACGCGTGTTTTATTCCATGACCCTTTCCCGAAAATCGTGCAGTTTATGAGATATTGTGGAAAAATCTGGCAGAGACAGAGTGGCCATAGATAACAATTTAGAACGGCGCGCGCACGTCCTATGCTGGGTAACCAATACTACAGACATGCGCTCAGTATTTCTTCTTATTGCTTTTGGTTGCAATAATTGTTACGCGAACGCGCTTCCATGTTACGCTTATGACTATATTGCCTCTCTTGTTCTTGTATAAGTTTCTATGATTTCAATGAAATAATTGAAAACAGTATTGTTTCTAACACAATACCTGCCGCCAAACCCATTGCGAAGATTCCAGGTCTCTCTACATACAAACAGTCGCCTTTGTTGCTTGTGTTCACGAAGTCAAAATGTGCGCCACTCTAATGCTGAGATCTGTGGCTGTATGGACCTGTTGAATAATTGCAAGGGTGATACAACTGTTTTGAAGCCTGTGAAATTGAGGAGAAAGAGAAATGTACTGTGTAAAGCAGGTGAAACTTTATAGGGAGAATACAGAGAGAACTGGTGGTTAAGTTGAAATAGTGATGAAAAGAGTAATAGTTAGTAAGTGATTTTGTGTTATTAAACTGAGAAGTTCAATTTTTTTTTTGCGTTGTGACTAGAGTAAAATAACGCAATTAGAAGTTATTGTTAATTTTTACTGTTGTGGATATGGATAGTCTTTGCGCGTAATTTACTAGGGAAAGTAATAATTTCAGTTGCAGCAAACCCTTACAGTCTACCACCAGATTTTAGGAAGCTACCCCTAAAATTTAAGTGGCAAGCCTATACCGGCCACTACATAAATTGGTATGTATAGACCTCAGGTGTAACCTGCAGGATTTTACAGTACGGATGAAAGAAGGTGGAAGACACTAGTCCATACGTTTTTCAACATGAACTTCTAGACTGCAGCATGTATCTACTTTGTGAACGGAAGACTGTATCATTTAATGACGCTGAGAAAAACTGCAACGATTTTGGAGTCATCTCTCAATTGGTAACTTAGCCCGATTTATCACACTCGCAAGAAATAGTCTATAAAAAAATGCAAATTAAAAGACATATATGTATTCCAGAACATATCACTAGACCTATAAAGTGTCTTAAAGAATCTTCCATGAAGTAAGATGACAAATTTATCCTCCCGGAAACACTCAATTCTCCATTTATGGAGAGGCATTGGTGAAAGGGAAATATTGCACTGATGTGAACTGGAATACACTAGATTTATATTTGCTTGGGCGTTGTGTTTACTGTGATATGTCTGTTTTTTTTCTCTAAAAAGTTCTCCAATGCAGACTGGTTCTATGGCTAGTTACGATAGATGATTCTTTATGAAGACTGGTTATGGGTTGGAAAATAGACGCATTTCTCTTTGATTCGCGAGAGAGCTAAGGGATTTATTTCCTATCCAAATGTGCAGATTTATTTTGGGCTACATTCAGCCTCTCGCTATGTACGTACTTTCACCTATATATAACATTATGTGTCTGAGAGATGTTAATGTTCCGACAACCTTCAGATGTACATAAATACATTTACAAGAAAATTCCCGTTGGATTTTCATCGGGTGTTTTTTACTAGGTGGGATATTATTGCCTATATGTAAAGTGTTTCTTACTTAAGCAGTGAAGATGGATTCGAATCTTAAGGCCAAAACCAAATTACCTTACAAATTGAGATAAGGAACAGTAGATCTTTTGAACCTACGCACTGAAAACTGGAGAGCTCTTTAAGACATGTTGAACTGGTATGTAACTAACATTTCAAAATTCGTAATAAAGTTTCTCAAATAAGTCACTTTGAAAACAGGATCTATATTAAATTATACGAACTGGCAGTGAGTGGACTGTACCCTACTCCATAATACACATCTCTCAGCGTGAGTCTTTTTTTGAAATAAAATTTTACCCTTTTATTCAAGGGATTAATTTTTTAAATTTATTACCCACCATCAACTTGCCATCTATTTCCTGAGGTTTTAGTAAGATGCTTAAAGCTTTTGTTGTTGTCTTTTATAGCATAGTAATAATAAACACACGACAGTGGTTTTCTTGTAGAGGGGAGCATTTAGAAGGCCACACAATCTCAGTACATCTTCAATAATTTAATTAAAATTTAATCCAAAGAGAGACTTTCCTTCTCGTACATAACTCTTGTAAAGTTCAGTTTTTTTGTGGAATGCAATGGTCCACTGATCTTGCAAAAGTGTATGACTGTAAGTGCAATAGTAAGAATGATATAGGTAGAGGGTTCAAAGACTTTAACTCTTGTGCTGTTGTTCCTCTCGGCTTATAATCTCAGGGTTTCTTTTCTGAGACTGTGGGATTTTAAGTTTTGTATAATTCATGTGATGTTTGAGGGGAGTGTCGTAACAAGATTAAAGAAGAAACTGCATGCGTAAATCGTGTACCCCAAATGCGGGTTGATGGTCATATGATTTATTGAAGACCTAGTGCAAACAAAGTAGTGACTGGCTTATGAACTGGAAAAATGAGGATTCGTGGTTAGAATTTCGGCAGGAGAAAGAGTTGTGACATTCTATCCTTTTATAATGTAGTTTCACTGGAGCTGTAAGAAAAGAACACGTATGACGTGTTTTTTTTTATTTTATGAAATGTAATTATATGCACACCTATATCTCGTATAATAAATTCCGTCATGGAAGACAAAGATATCATTACATTCAGTAAGGAAACCATTCCGTACTTTAGAACAAATACAGGTTTTTTATTTATACAGCGTGTGTATTAACCTAATCATATAAACACACAAATTAGTCGAGCTGGAATATGCATTATATAAGGACTGAATGAATTTTAATATTTGCACTTGATATATTGAAGGAAAAGTGTTCAATTCATTTTTAGATTAAAGAAACTTACATCGTTTTCATTAAAGTGCATTTTTAGGAAAACTGCTCCTAGTATATCTGTGGCTGAAAATGAAATTCCCTTACTTTTAGGGAATCTTTTATTTTGATGTAAGTGGTTTGAATTTCTAGAGAAGGTATTTTTAAATATGCCTAATCATGCAACCGTGTACAATTTTATAACTATAATCTTGGAAGTGTAACAAATAATATTGGCAAGTAATTTGAATAAGCAGATCATTCTGTACTAGTCGACAATACAATTTGTCAATTAAAGTACAATTGAAGGACGCGTTGATCAAAAATATTATTTCATTTAATTACGAAATAATTGTAATATTTTCATTCTGTGTCTTTAATAAAGGTACATATAGATATTGAAATGTTGTAATCATACAAATAGTTAAATAGGGTATTATACGCAAAAATATAAATTCTTGTTTTAGAACACTCCATCTAATCCTGCAACCGATTCTTAATAATTAAAATAAAGAAGGAAAGGAACGCACAGCTAAAATAATCTTTTATCGCAGGAAGTTGATAACTTTTACCGTAACATCGTAGGTCATAGATCTAAAAATTTGCATGGTGAATATTTGTGTAGGCATATCTAATTTTATGGAGGTATTTCAGACTTCTCTTTCCTTCTGACCTTACAATTATTTTTCCTGTCCATGAGCGTTGTTCTGTAAGTTCGGAACATTGATTTTTAGCTCAACGACTTTGCAGAAATGGAGAGGATTGCCACGTCAGTGCTAGAAGTTCTTTCATCCCCTCAAAGATGGCGTTTACAACGGTGTTTGTAATCTTAGACTTTGTCCGTTGATGGAGGGTTGGACGTTCCCCATTCTTTGCAATAGGACTACCTTATATGACTCTTGAAACCTTTTGTCTGGTTTTCATAGACACATCCCTAACCTTTTCATTCAGTTAACCAATAAACTTTCTCAACATTCCCACTTAAATGCTCCTCCTGAATGATTCTCTTCAACTTCAGTGTGCTGTAAATAAAGGTACTTCACTTCAGTTTTGCACGCATTAATGCCACATTTACAAGGGAATGTCTTCTCAGGCACATAAACACGTTTCAGCATTCACTTCAATGAACAGTCTGAATACGTTTTTTTGGCCGAAAATATTTCTAGACCTGTCTTCTTTAAAATTCCGCGCTTGGTTTGATAATGGGTCCATTAATGATAAGGGTTTGGTTGTGTTCTGTTTTGCATTGGCTACTTCAAAATTTCTCCTGTTTGGTCTTGTAAAGGAGGGAATATACTTTATGATTTGTTACAACATATATTGATGTATAAGAGTTGTTCTATTTACTTATATATAATATTTTAAATCTCTTCATGTGTACTTACGCAAATGGGCAGAAAAAGAGGGCGACGAGCAGAGGTCCATAACATAATAATTGCAAAAAGTGATAGAGCGATATTAATGCTGTAATCTAAATAATATTAATTGTTATTTCCTTGACTTGCTTAATAACTACGGTTGTAAAAGTAGACAATTTTGTTCACTGCTGAACAATCCCGGTATATAATGACAAATTTGAATATGATTTTTTTTTACACTATTGCTTGCATGTAACATTGAATGGCTAAGGTTTTGGCATGGTGAGAGACACAAAATTGAAAAAGTATGCTGTGTTGTGATTAATTTCGTTTCGAATTCAACAGTCGTAAAGATATAAGATGTTCGTCGCTGCGACCCTGCAACGTGGGAACAACGTGTATAAACCAAATATTCTCCTTCTCTCAATTGAAACAAGCACCTCTAAAGTTAACTTGAAATTTGTGTTTGAAAAACACGGCGCCGACGTTCTTGGTTCTCCATTGCAAATAATATGTAAATTTTGAAAAAACCATCTATAAGCCGACATATCGTGTTCACGATCACAAAATATGCTTACAGTGAAGTTATACAATACTTAAAAAAGTGTTTTGGCTAATATGGTACCAAAATTCTGGCTTGGCCTTTGTGATTGTTTTAGAGACCAGTACAGATCATGCATTTGAAACGTTTTATTTCTATCTACAGAATTACATTGCAAATTGCAAGCTCATTTTAAGTATTCCAAGGATTGCCAAATTCTGGTTGATTTTGTTCTTTCTAGGTGGCAGCACATGGTACAAAGAGTCCAAAAAATGTTATATTAGGGTCTATATATCACATTGCGGGAGTATATGTGATAAGAATTTGGGAGAAAGCCGTCTGTCCGAGAGTTTGGAGCAGATAAAGGAAACAACTATAATTCTGCTGGAAGAAAAACCGGTTTCCGAGACGAGAATCCAATCTGGAACCCCATAATGGGAAGCTGGTGTGTCATATTTTTCATACGTGACGTTCTGCGTCATAGGATACCGAAGTTAGTTGGTAGTTTTATATGGCTTACTTTAATCTAAATCACAATCTAACCATATTCGCGTATCGTCTTGATCAATCTGTACTGTAAACCATCCGGTTATCCTTATTTAGAATTCGCTGTCTCTTTAATGTATTTTTTTCCCCCACCAAATTTGCAGTGTAACTATATGCCTTACCATATTTGTAATACATGTTAAGTAGAAGGAAGTCGAAATTTACCAACCACAGCCAGAGTAACAAACGATGTGGAACCTAGATAATAGAATAAACATATATGTTTCGCCTACTTATATATCAATGTTCGGATTTTTTACATAGCCCAGGGTTGGTGGAATGGAGTGTGAAAAATCCCTTTCGAAGGAAACAGCTCCCAGAGGTATAGACTAAATACATTACACAAACGGTACACCGAGAAACGACTGGGGAAATAAATATCAGGAACATCCACAACTGCTGGGTTCAACAATTTGAATGAAAATGGAAGTGATATTTTTTCTCTCCTTTACTGTTTTTCAGCTGCTAAGTTGTGTCACCCTTCTAATGTTAGAATAAAATATGGCAGGTGAACCTTTTAAGTAACGTTATTAATAGCCACTCTTCACATTTTGCTACAATAATTTTTTCCTTCTCTTATAGCATGTATACGAATATTTCCCCTACCATCTTCATTCATTCTGGCCTTTGTAAATATAAAAACCTCGAATGGTAAACTGGAGAGTATAACGTGAGAGGTGTGCAAATGAATAGAGTCTATATCCGTGTTTAAACACACACGCGGACAAATGTGCAAGATGACGAGCACACACAAACGCCTTGGGTTGGATGGCCTCAATTAACAGCAAAGAAAGGGAGGGATGTTGAGAAGAGAAAGAGAGTAAACGATTTAAAAAAATGAAAAATCTGAGTAAGCTGTACTGTTGAACACTTCATTTTAACTCCGTGAGTGGTGGAAATAACATCTGGTTGTGCAGTGCTTGCAATGGGCGAATAGACGCTGTGCTGTGTTGGATAATTTGTTCATACAAACAGGTACAAAATTCACTTGCTTTTGTAAAACTGTATTTATTAAGCTCTAGCGTAATAATTGTTTGCACTATTTCAAAATAGTTTTTATTACAGCACACTTAATTACCACGTGTTTCGTCCCAGTGAGAGCTGGCTAATACTTAATAATTTTTATTTTGGATTAAGAAGTTTATAATTACAAAGAGATTGGGTGATGATTACTTAACTTTTGTCCTGGTAATCAGTAATAAAATGACATTAGCAAGATCTAAACTAGTGCTTTACATAGGGACTAAAATTATTACCTCAAAAGACCTAAATTTTAGCCAGATGAAAGGAATCGTTCTGACAGAGTTTACTTAGTACAAAATATCCGTATAACAGCATCCTTAATTTTGCTGACATTTCTTCAGATATAGGACTAGAACTAAGCCCAATAATTGGAAGTTTTTAATTACAAATGTGTACTTACACGGGGTTTTGTTTATTATTTACTTTTAAGTATTTCGATAGGATTACTGCTGATGCTACCGCAACTTATTTCTTAAATGTGATTACCTCACATTCTATGTAAACATTCCTATATTTCTTAGGTAAAAAATTCTTTAAACATCAAATAATATGAAACTAGAATTTCTTAAAAAGTATAAAGAAAATTAGCACGTTTTAAAAAAAAAATCTGGACAGAATTCCTAAAGTCATAAGTAACTGACCTCGCAGGAGCTACAGCCCTCATTAACCGATAAGCCAATGCATTATTTTATACTTATATCTAGCAGTATTCATTCTTTAAAAGTGAAAGGAGATGTATAGCACAACAGTAGGGACCTTGAATTTTAATAAACTAATTTGCATTAGAGAATATCAAACTGTGAATTTATTAATAATAAATGTAAAATATCACGTACTTGCATATTATATAAGCTTATCACAGATTGTAATATGTGCTTAGATATTTCCTATAGTGGACTGCATTTGAAGAAGTTACTCGCATATCGATATTACGTACGCCGTGTGTATCGATATAACTTGCAAGAAACATCGATAATGTTTCGTGAATAGTCACGCAGTTTATCATATATTGAATAGCCATATGAGTTACCTGTCTGGTGCACCTTGCGCGGTCACTGTGCTCATTGGGCAGAAAAAATGTCAGTAGACTAGGCTGCATCCAAGGTACTGTGTTTCCAGGTCCATCACATTCACACAACTGGACAAAGACATGACTATATTTTAATCATCTGACTCGTTCACGCCACGTCAGCTATGAACAAAAGTGACTTAATTTGGTTTTATACTATATTACTTTGTTTGATCCCCTGATGATGATCCCTTGCGAACAGAAGCGTGTAGGAATGTTAAGGGTGGTATTAAAATAGAAATATGTATGGAAAAAGTTTGTGCATAATGTTGGTTTACTGTTGTGAATCTGTGAGAACAGATGATTTAGAGACAGGCCTATGAGAATTGAGCTACAGTAAATCTAGAAAATGTGCACACAGTTTGGCAACGTATTGTACTATAAGTCGGAAAAATCTAAGAACTCGGCTCAATGCAGCTAATTGTCTGAATACAGGTAGCTCAGATATTGCAATGGCGGTCGATTTGTCCATGTTCTTCTGACTATCGTTGTGAATCTGATGTTTCGTGCATCATTGTGATAGTTGAAGAATAAAAAAACCAACTAGATGTCACTTGTTATATTTACTTTACTTCTTCGATACTCAACATGTTTCGGGGATTAATATGTCCATCTTCAGGAGTTAGCGACTATGTTGTTGAACTACCGCATTGGCTGTATTTTTCTTGGATTGCTGTGTGTTGGAGTTAGAGTGCGGTACGGCTAGGCTGGTATCCGGGCTGCCGGCTGAAGATGGACATATTAATGCCCGAAACATATTGAGTATCTAAGAAGTAAAGTAAATAAAACAAGTGACATCTATTTGGTTTTTCATTCTTCGACTATCATTGTCTTTAGGCGTACTTTTATAGCATGACAATAGATCGCTTGTTCTAGTGTTGATGAATCAGTATATGATTTTATTAATTGATATTTTGGCAACATTTTTCAATTTAAAGTCCACGGATTAGGTTAGCAGAATCATAATGTAATTAATAACTATTCTCTATTTTTTTTTCGTCTAGGCTGTGCAGTTAGCACAGCCGACCCATTCTGTACACCTAAAGAGAGTATAATGTGGCCGAGTGAATTTAATTTTTATTTGCTATACGAATTTAACGTGGAATTATTTTGCTTCTCAAACTGAACCCGTAATATGAAACACTATGCTGCAAGTGTTAATTTAAGGCCAATCAACTAGTCTTTATTTTGAAAAACCAAAGAATTTATTGAAACGTCAGGTACAGAATTGACGGAACTGTACACAGAATACGGATAGCTCTCATGAATACCTCTTTGTAATTTGGAACACTGAGGTATACAGTTCCTTGCTTTCCCTTGACTAGTTGTAAATTCGATTCGTAAATTAAACCGCGTGTAAATCTTGTGCGCACACAGCAACCTTTTATTTCGTAACAATACACGAATCAGTTTGTGTCTCAATTCACTTTACTTGGTTTGAGTTTCGGAATGATAACATCTGAGTGGTCTTGTTTGCACATAGAGTAACCTGAGACAAGAGTTTATTTGTCTTATTTTCAGGATTTTCATGCCACTATGTAGAATTACCAGAGATGCTGAATCACACCCAAGAACAACACACTGACAGTCAGAACAACAGGTTTTTGGATCTAAAATGAGAAATAGAAAGGAAATTAAACAATGCGAATTTATTTCTCTTCTTGTCTAACCTAAGTTCATTCTTACTTACAAGAAACAAGTTTGGCCGCTCTACACTAGGTGGTAGCACTAGTGCTAACATTGGCTACCATTATTCTTGATGCGTAAACTCATGCGCTTGCGCGAGAAAGTTCTGTAGCCACAAATTACACTTCGACATCTAAATACTGGGTTTGTTACCTACTACAAGGAGCGAAATATTTCGCGATGAAATAAGGAGAAATCATCTTCTTAAATATCTGTATACCCTTCTATGTGGCGGTATACGTGCATATGGAAGTGCGCATTAATTCTTTTCTAACATCTGCTTAGACGGAGAATTATAAATATTTGATAATAAGGGATTTATAGATGGGAAACACCGACTGATCACAGTTGCGAGGGTAATTCAAATGTAAGTGAAAATGAAGAATCTAAAAACTACTTAATAGTGCTTAGTTTCTATTTTATGACCATGGCGCTAAATGGCAGCACACAGCTATGCACGCAGACTGCTAACAGCCCGCTAATAAGTACTTAACTCTTTTACCGAATAACCGGCATTCTGAAATGCAAACAGCGCAGTTGGACACCTTGAAGCTTTATACATGAGACTCACCTAGCATATTTTTAAGTGTAATATTAAATGCCTTTAGATGACACTAAAATCTTTTTTAAAAACACCTGTTTAATTCCTTCTTCATGAAATGTTCAAATGCCCATATTTGCGTCAGAATCCTACATGAGTACAATTTGATTGAACTGGTGGTATTAATATTAGAATTTTAAGTTTGATGGAAAAATTAGTTCTTTTGTACAAACCTGGTGTTCCGAAATGGAGTAGACATACGAATCAAACGTTCAAAACTAAACAATTCTAAGGACTATATTTTATAATTATTTCATGAAGAATGAAAATCTGAGACACTTTCGGTTGTTAAGTTATCAGTTACTTGCTAGAATAAAAGGTGAATAGATAACGAAGGATATGTCAGATTCTTTTTCATGCATTGAGTTAATCTGTAGTGCTAGTTGGTCACTTACTCTTGTTTCACTGAAGAATAAGAACCAACTGGATGCTACTTGTTGTTTTATTATACTTATGATTGACTCAACATGTTTCGGGCACTGCTCTGTCCATCATCAGGAGCTCACGACTCTAGTGCTGATTACCACATGGGCCGTCCGGTTCTTGGGTTGCTGTTAGTTGGAAGTTAGGTGTAGGCAGGCTGGATAAGTGTCCGGGCTGCAGGCTATAGCACGACTTCTTGCTATAGCCTGAACCTAACTTCCAACCAACAACAACCCAAGAATCGGACGGCCCATGTGGTAATCAGCACTATAGTCGTGAGCTCCTGATGATAGGCATAGCAGTGCCCGAAACATGTTGAACCTATCATTAGTATAATAAATCAATAAGTAACATCTAGTTGATTCTTATTCTTCAGTTATCACAACGATGCACGGTCCAGTACACATCAAATTTAGTCTTGTTTCGTTTGGCATGTGGAGAGGGGTGGCCATTGTAAGTGGCGAAGGCAAGAATTCTGTCCCTTTGGGATTTACACTAATTCTCCCGAAAGGTCACACACTTTGGATAAATTAAACTCAAAATTATTTTTCTTAGGTTTTTGACACCACATTGCAAGACCAGAAAGCAAAGCACGGGTTTCAAAAAGAAGAGAAAAAATGGTTTTTAATGAACATTCATTCTTTATCTTATCCAAATTCAGGGTGTGTTTCTAAGCGCCTTGTTTCACAACACACTCGATTACTAAGATTATTTAACGTCTGCAAAAAACGAATGAGTGTAGAACATTGTTGCACTGATACTGACAATGAGCAACGGAAGAACTTGCAAAATAACCTGTACCAGTGACTCTCAGTCTAACAAAATTCCTACATAGTCATGCCGAGGAAAGAAAACTTGACTTTACGGTGAAAGGCAGGTTATCTGAACCAGCGTTGCCTTTTCAAAAATAAAAAAAGAGGATCCTCGTGGACGACAATTTAGTAGGTCCAAGTGTTTAAATCACACTGAGAGGACAAACTTCTGCTTTTGAAATTTACGGCCACAAATGCAGTCAGTTTTGGAATAATAAAGTCTTTCTGTTTTTCAATAATCTTAACCATAGCCTGTAGTCCGTAGTGCTATAAGCAGTCTGCAGTCTACAGGTTCTAGCCTGTAGACTACAATAGTCTACAGTCTACAGTTCGCATTCTGAAGTCAGCAGTATGCACTTTACACTTTGCAATAAGAAGAGTGCAGCTTACATTTTGCAGGGGCAGGAACTAAGCAAACTAGCTGCTTGACAGTCGTTGAAAAGACCCACACTTCCTAAGTTTATGCAAATATCACTCCACTCCTGGCCTATATCTCATAGATACAACCGGATATGCAACAAGCAGTAATTATTTATATTTTTAGTGATCAGTGGAAGAAAAGTTCCTTTTAGAAGATCATCGTTTAATTCGTAAATTCGCGAAGTTTTTTCGTCTTTTACACTCTCTCAGTTGCATCAAGTAGCTTTGTAGCCTGAATTCTTCTACATTCTCATCCTTTGTTTTTAATCTGTCGAAGATACGAACCTCTGATTCTTTAATTTGTTTTCCAAAAAACTCTGCTATTTCAAAACAAAGTATAAAACAATAGGACGCGGAGACAAGCTTTTTGCTAAACTTGACTGTAATACGTACTGATACAACGGAAAGAAGTTTCTTGGATAACCAAATCCACTTCCCTTCACTTCTCTCTATTCGTCAAGCCATTTCGTTCTCAGGAAGAGCTTCAGACAAACGTTTTCAGCTGTTTGACACGCATCAGAAGGGGGCTGGGCGGAACTGAATTTCAGGCAGACCAGAGGAAGTCTCGGGGTTCATCCTTCCTGCCCCCCACTCATAGCTCATCTTCCCTTGCCTTCAACCGAAGGACGTACCCTGGTATGAAGGGCACTTCAATTGAAATGGTTTTTTTTATTTATTTAATTGTAGTTTTCATTTAAAGGTGGAATTGCTGCTAGGCTGTACTTCCGTAAGCACAAAAACTTCTGTCTTGAACAAGAGGAGCATCTTAGCCCTAATTCATATATAACGTCATGTTTATGACTGTACACGAGACAGTGGCGCGAAAACTGTGACATGACGTACTTCAGCACTTTTCAGAACATCAAATCCTACTAGAGCTGAAAGTTAAATTTACAGCCTACTGCTTGACTAACTTGTGATGTCCGTGTTAATTCTTATGCGCCTGTGCAAGAAGGAGTACATTTACCGGATTGAAACGTCTGTGTATTGAGATGATTCCTTTTTCATTTTAATAACTCCACCTGTGGGGAATTGTATATTATTTTTCCATCATTAGTAGCTGCTTAGGTGTTAACAGACAAGATAGGCGCTTAATAAGACTTTAAACAATGTAGGTAATAAGAGGAAATTCACTTGCAAACACAATTTTAATATGAAAGGTTTTATGTGGAAACTTTTATACAAAATATGTACAATAAAATAAATTATACCTTACCAATACATGTGTGTGGAAAAACCTCTGTTTAAGTGATTCTTTCCGCACAATGAAGCTCGTTTTTCACATACTGTCATTTGTTTAGAAGAGTTTTAAAGCACAAGGTGCTTGTCGAATCGCTGTTCGTCATCTGTAACAATGCCCGCATTACTGCACTTTACTTCAGGGTCTATATCCGATGTTGATTTAGTTCATTTCGTTCTCAGGACCACAACATCGCTGTTTCTAAAAGAATATGCCTATCGTCTGAGACGGGTAAAATTGTCCCGTTGTATGACAAGCAGGCATAGAAGGAAGGCACAAAAATAACCCATGCGCTAGAAAGCGTGGGTGGTCAACGCCACGTTCCGGCTGCTTTATCTCTGGGAAACAGACCGGTATCCATTTTATTTGAGATATTTGACTACTTGTACTTTACAACCAGAAACTTTATTAGGCTATTTGAAATGAACATATTTAAATAAAAGTAATTTATTGTAAACATTTTAATACCTTTACTTTAGGATTCGGATATAATAAGGACCATAACATAGCTACACTTCCGCATTCTATGAAGTATATTTTTGTGAAAGAGATAAATCTAATGCCAGAAGGCGTATTAGATTCATATGGATTCTTATGTTTCATAGTGATGGGAGCGTAAATTGAAAGGAGAAAATATTAAAATATATTTAGTTATGTCATCAGAAAAAGTAGAGATTTTTACACTTGTTTATGGCTAATACACACACACACACACACATATATATATATATATATGTGTGTGTGTGTGTGTGTATTATTTTGTGGTGATAAATATGTAGAGGAAGGCTGAATTAACAATGTTCCGGATATTGTGTTCTCCATCCGTAGCGTCAATAAACTAACAGCTCCGTCAAAACTGCAGCACTAGTGTCTTTTTTTCGCATATCATGTGGGAAATTATAGGAAATAAAACTAAAAATTTGAAGAAAGAAATTGCAAGTACTTTACTGTCCAATTTTCCACGCAATGAAAGAAAAAACACTTTTTCTCACGCATTCAGACAGAATTCTAGACGCGTTCCCAGACTTTACCCTTTCTCCGTCTGATCAGAGTTGTAGAATGAAGATGAACATGGAGCATGATACTGGAAAATAATTCTTAGAAATAAGCATGTCCAATGGTTACTTTGTTCAACACAAATCTCAAATGGTTTGGCCCGGTGTCGAAACCGAGTCTCCGTGATGGGAAGTCGACGACTAACCGATCGATACATGACACGCGCTACGAATACTAAAATTAATCTATATTAAAGGAGAAAATCCAGTTCTTTCCTCACAGAGAAGGGAGTTTATATGCAGCCTACATAGGAAATAATTGCTGTTTCTTGGAAGAATCATATGTAGTACCTAAGTAGAGCTCGTTGAGAAATTAATGGTTTTTGTTTTTAGCACCGAAGAGCGTAGTGTGACCGTTATGGTCTAAATTATTAATAAAATATAGAATTTAATTTCCGAAGATCTGTAAACATTTGGAGGATTAAAGGCGCTGATGATTTAGAATTTGGTCTTGAACGTTGTGTTCGCCGTGTAGCCTTGTGGGAAGATGCTCACTTAAAGGAGGAAAATGCTGCTTCCTTTTTTTTTCTTGTGGAAATAAATTGGTTGAGGATTCAGGTCATGTTTCCTGTCTGCCATTCCTGTTGGCTCAGATCGAGGACTATTTCTTTCCCTCTTACATTAGATTTAATTGGCTACCTACCTCGCAACCTGCTTCGTTTCTGAAGACGGAAGCAGCGTTTGTGTCTACAAGTTCGATAGGCCTGTTTCTAAAACACTACAAGTTCTTATAGCCCAAAAACCACAAAGTGAAGTATTCTCCTGCAGGTCTCTGCCAAAGAAATACAGTAGTGTCAAGGGCACATAGTCAACGGATGTAAGAATTTAATATCAGTGCAGAAAACAAACATTTTTGAAATGCAACCATTCAAAGTACTTAGGCTATTATTTTTACTGTTTATGTGGACAACAATCCATTTAAATGTAATGACCAATTTACATACCTTACGACAGGTTCTACGAAATTAACTTCCAGGACGACTTTCAAATTAAAAATATAGTGTGTGTGATCATGTCATTTGTTAAAAAGACACTGGACAAGAAGGAAGGAAGCTTCTGCATGTTCTACATTATAAATATTGTAACTTCCTTTACTGTCACAAGACAGGACATTCCTCGTATTTCGTATTGCTTTAGGAATTTCGGAATTCTTTTACCTTTATCTTGGTTTAAGAAATTAAAGCCTAATAATATCTCTATATACTGCTAGGTATCAACTTTAACATCCCTTCATTTTTACCAATCATTGTACTTATCATGTTGTACATAATTTTTTAAAAAAAGGACAGGGATTCTTTCTTTGTACATTATTACCTATGTGGCTTTTCTAGTTTATGCGACCCAAGTTCTTTGTGAGTTACGAAATTAATCGTTACTTAAATCGTAGTTTAAATTTCAAATTCAAAGCTTTAATATTCCATCTCCTTTAATGATTACTGTAGCTTCCCGTATTCTTAATTTTTAGTTTAAAGCAACAATTAAAATTATCCGTATTATTGGACGATAAACTCGCTACTGTAGTTTTATTTCACGCGAAAAAAAAACAAAGATTGTTTGTGGTGTTCATTGGCGTGATTCAGTGTACAACAATGTATAGGACTGTAGTTGCAAAATGTTATATGGTACGTACACCGTTGCTTGTTCTGAAACTCCTCTGTGGAAATTAGATTTTTCTTACCTATAAAATTAATTCTCAGTTTTATCTATGGGTGAAGAGTAGCTACAACATTCTTCTGTAAGACGAGTAATAACGCAAAACCTTTCCTAGTTTAATTTGCTATAGTCAGATTTCGAATTCTATTCTGAAATTTAAACAGTTACACGGGTGATGAAGCAATTATTACATAGACCGTTGCCTTAAAAACTAAGCCGCAAATAACCTTCAATGCAAAGGCAGTCTGATGCCTTTTTCATACGCTTGTAAATAAAAAAGGTAAATCAGTCCCATTATAGGCCCGAGGTGCCAAGAGGGTTCCAGGAAGTTAAGGTTCCCAGATTAACTGACAATGGCCCTCATAATCTTGTAGTTAGAGAATACAGTACGAAGGACTAAGAAGGAAATTTCCATTCAGAATTTTGATTGAATACATTACATTTGTATATTGCTTCTTGCTTTAATTTAATGTGGTTCTTGGTGGACGTGTAGAAATGGCTGAGGTTACGTCACACCAATTTTTCATATGGGCGCAAACTGGAAAGAGTAAGGGAAGGAAATTCCGTGGCAAGTTTTAATCAGTATTTTCTGAACGTAAGACAGGTTTTGTAACTTCCACAAGAAACTTTAAGAACACTAATTAGTATTTTAAATTTTTCTAATTATGCACATTGCATCAAGTTCAACCAGTTCCAAAACCAGACCGTCATATTTTGTACTACCACGAAATGGTTACTAAATGGTTACGACTTTATGTGATAATGACGTAGGATACAAAATTCAGATGACTGGGCCTGTGAAGTGTGCAAACATGTTCACCTAATATAAAGCAACTGGAATAATCTTTCCTTACTATAGCTATAAAGGAATTTAAGAATCAATGGTGAAACTGGAGAATCTTCTCTGGAATTCACATCGTGGAACCTAGGAAAGAGGAATAATGAAAATAAAAAATTTCATATGTCTCACAGTCAATCCAAATAATAATTTGGTAATATGAAACTGGGACCGGTCCCAGTGACCACACGGTCTAAGGCGTAGGTCTGCGTCCGCTCGCCTGCTGAGATTGTGGGTTCAAATCCTTCCGGGGGCATTGATATCTGTTTGTTGTGAGTGTTGTGAGTTGTCAGACAGAGGTCTCTGCGACGAGCTGATCGTTCGTCCAGAGGAGTCCTACCGAATGTAATGCCTCTTTTGTGTGATATAGACACCTCGTGAATGAGGAGGCCCTGGCCAACTTGGGGCTGTAGCACAAAAAAAGCAACTGGACATATGAGACAGTGTACAATCATTAATTCTTGAGGGTATCTGCGATTAGCACTGGTATAGAAGAATAAAGTGTACAGATATATCCGCGTAAATTAGAAAACAGGCCGGAGAGTATAATGCAGTGTCGCTGTTATAAACACCTACATTATTAAGTCAAGGTCTTCATCAAAAGCCGTTTACTATCTGAAATGACAACTGTCCGTCATTTTACATCTAACCAAGAAATGGGTTGGCATGTCGAGAATGAACTCTTAAATACATAATGTGGATACAGTAAAGTTCAGTAGTCCAGCGCTACACAAGTTTATATTGACGCTGTTATTTTAAGTTTTATGGAAGGAAGTTATATTTGTCTGCACACAGTATGTCTGTCTTCCCGTTCTCTTTTCTTGCTAAACAAGTTACGTTTGAGTAATATGTCGGATTTATCAGGGTTTTAATCAGAATGACGACTCTAGGCAAATTAAGTGCTCATTTAATTCAAAGCCATTTAAAAGTGAGTTCTAATTTTACGTCTAACTCTCCTCATTGCGCTTTAAACACAAATCGCTTTCTGTGCAGAACTGTCGAAAATGTTTTCTATCAGTCAAGCGCAGAACATTACTGCTAAATCTCAGATAGTTATAGTGGACCAACCGTTTTATCGGTAGAAAGTTCAAACTTATTTTCTCCACTTGCCTCACCCGTCTCGAAAGCTGCTGTTTCATTTCTGTACTAACCAAGGTTGCTATCGTTAAAGCAAGATTATGGACGCATTTATCTTCCTGTCTTATTTATGATTCTAGTTAACGTTCTTGAGGACTGGTCCTCTAGTAGATTAAAACATTTCGAAGAATGCGAACGAAACTTTGATAATTACGTTGTGATGCTGGTGCATAATAAATGCGATTTATCGCCCTGCTTGAAGCTGCTTTATGCAATTAATTACGTAATGAGGGCATTTCCTGCAATGCTCCTGTCTCGTTAAGAGTATACTAGACAAAAAGAGGGCATTTCTTGCAATGCTCCTGTCTCGTTAAGAGGATACTAGACAAAAAGAGGGCATTTCCTTATATGCTGTGTCTCATTAAGAGGATACGAGAGAAAAAGAGGGCATTTACTGCAGTGCTCCTCTCTCGTTAAGAGGATACGAGACAAAAAGAGGGCATTTCCTGCAATGCTTCTATATCGTTAAGAGGGTAAGAGACAAAAAGAGGGCATTTCCTGCAATGCTCCTGTCTCGTTAAGAGGACACGAAACAAAAGAGGGCATTTCCTGCAATGTTCCTGTATCGTTAAGAGATACGATGCAAAAAGAGGGCATTTCCTGCAATGCTCCTGCCTCGTTAAGAGGATACGAGACAAAACCCTAAGAGGCTAAAGAAGATTACGAACGTGCCGTACGCATAACATTACAAAGAATTTTCCAAATGCGATTTTTCGCTTGTTATCTTTCTGAAATTCTATTCTTATGTACATAAGTACATTACCTATATCTCTGAAAATTCTTTGTTACCATTACTTTAATTTCTACTACTTGTCTGCCACGGTTACTATCGTTATCACGACTCCATCTACCATGCTTATTATAAATCGTGTTGTAACTAATGTTACTAAAATTCGGTTACTGTATTTTTCACAAACGACCAAACTGGACCCGAGACATAGCCAGTCTCCTTCACAATGTTATCGGTTGTGTGTCCCGGGGTACAAGCGGCCGATGCGTGGCGTTGACATATGAATTGTTTCCTCCCATCCATGCCTAGGTGACTTAAATGATCCAAAATTTCGAGGTTCTTTCTGAAAATATAAGGTAGAGGATTCCGTAAATTTGGGTTGTTTTAAAACAATACTACGACGAGGAAAGATTAAAATTTAAGAGAAAAAAGGGGAACAGGTTTATACTCGTATAATCTGGTTAATCATATTCACGTTTAAGACAATATTTGCATTTATTCCATAATTGCTGTCCAAATTATAGTAACGTGTTTGTTCATGAAATTTAAATCAGGAAACCACGAAGATGTTGCTAGTACTTCAGTACACATCTGCGAAAATTAATATATATAATACATTCTTTCCAAGTAACTATGCTTTATTTAAGACACTGTCCTTTTGATGTTTGTTGGACCGTGCATCATTGTGATAACTGAAGAATAAAAAATGAACTAAATGCCACTTATTATTTTATTGTACTTCTTATAGGCTCAACATGTTTCGGACACTACTATGCCCATCATCAGGAGCTCGCGACTATACTATTGATTACCACATTGGTCGTTTTGTTCTTGGTTTGCTGTAGGTTGGAGGTTAGGTGCGGTTAGGATGGAGTAGTGTCCGGGCTGCAGGCTAAAGCACGATGAGTCGTGCTTTAGCCTGTTGGTTTTTATTCTTCAGTTAACACTGTCCTTTATTCAAAATAACCTAAAATATAATCGAATGATGCTGAAGATCATTGACAACATTTGAAAAGATGCGGAAAGCAGCGGTCCTAGATTAATTTTTGGTGCCCTCCTGACAATTTTCTGGATGGCGCGAAGAAAACCACGTAGAATTTCAATCACGATAGACGGTAACCAGGTCAAGATTTTTGTCCGGAGCCTTCGCTTTGTGATGCATCATTAAGGCTGCGAACATTCAGAACTTCCATCTGTCAGCTTGGATTCCTGTCAATTTTTGAATTAAAAATTCAGTAAACAGCAGGCAATCCTTCAAATTTTCTGTCCCTAGGCTTACATTAAATACATTCCTCTTCTCTTTACTACTACCATTTACCCTCCTATAGTAGTATTTTTCTCACGCTGTTACTCTGTATACTACCTGTTCCAGCAGCTTCTGTAACTTGGCCCACTGCAACTGCCAACTAATAAACACCAGAGGATGAAAGGAACAAAATGAAAGTACAGACGTACCGGAACTAATTGAAATTGCGACTTCGTGACCACCACAGATTAATATTCTGTCACACATAAAAATATAGAAGTAAGCAGAGAAATAAAAATGTGGCAGTGTTGGAAAGTGTGTGAATTTAAGGTATTATCAAATGCCGCAAACGTTTAAATAAACATATTTTTCTTTAGAAGTACAGTTTTCGATAAACGCTTGCTGTGAATCTGTTAAACGAGTACTATTTTTAAAGAAAAAAGAATGCAAGTTTTCTTTTCCTTCAACTTTCAAAATCACTTTTAGTATACATGCTCATAAATAAAGCAGTTTTTGAGTACGTTTGTGTTACTTTTAACATTTCTTAAATAATAAAATAGGCTTAAGCAATGACCTTCACATGAGTTTAGCAATAAATTTACAAATAATATAAAAATTTAAAATCTATTTTGAAGTAGCAAAGATATACTCTTTTATAATGAAAACATAGACTTATACTTAAAAAAAGAGAATAGATTGTATTTCAGAATTAATACTGTCATAGCCTTGTTGGCGTGTACGCTTCTGATGTGGTTTTGTTACATTATCGAAGAAGAAAACTTCATTTTGTAAATCAGTAAAATAACTTTAACGAACTGGGTCGTATAAAATATGAGACAAATGCCTAAACTTGATTTTCTTATAATAATCCAAGTAATATTACTTTTTTTTGCATTTCCCAAGAAATGTTTAAAAACTGCTCTTTTGAAACTCGCCACATGGCCACATTTATGTCTGTTATTTTTCCTCTTTTGGCACTTAGCAAATGTAGACCCAGCGAAGAGATATTCACCAAGGGCGAGGTTTGTAAATCTTATCATACTTCGTACAAATCTCTTTGACTTCGAGAAACATGGAGAAAGAAAAATAGCGTAGGTACATTCATGTCCGAAATTCGGCTGTGAAATTCCTCAGTATGTATATGCTCTTGTGAATATGATTTCGAAAAGCTGCTGCAGTTAAAACTTGAAAAAAAATTTATATTCGATGCATTTATTTCGTCAATCGTAGGGTTTTTGTGGTAATTAAAAATGAATGAAAGAAGAAACGATAACAATATGATTCCGTATCTTAATTTAAAATTTTCGGGTCTTTTTTGACATTAAACTACTCAACTATAAGTACTTACCGACGTACAGGAAGAGCGCATTATCTTCGAAAAGTTGGTCAATATTCACAAGCCACAAAGCAGTCACATTTCAAAGACTTGAATCTCCATTAACACCGTGCTAAGAGCCTTGAAACCTGACATATTCCAAGTTGTTAATTTATCAGTACACAAAATACAGTCCTGTACTCACTGGAACAAGGTTAGTATCGTTTGAAATTGTGAAGCCGGCAGTATGGGAAGTGTAGTGCACACATCGCTTGCTCCTGGAGCATATACTTCTCTCGAAAGCTGGTTGCAACTTTGTACAAGTCTGGGACATGCTGGTCAAAAGTTGAGTACCACAAGTGACTAAGGAAAACTTTAAAAATTTTCAATCTTCAAATTTGTTTCAAGTTTAAAAAAACTAATATTATAAGTTAAAAGATTATAGATCTATTGTGTTTACTATTTTAAGTATATTGACTCTGTGAAGGACAAACATGGCGGACAAAGAACAATATTTTGGCTAGAGCAGTTTTGTGGACCTATTTACTCCCAAGTGCTTCTTACTGCCGTTTTCATTAATTGGGACAATTCAGGCTACTGTTAATCGACTAGTTTAAATTAAAACCAGTAAGTTTACCTGCAGGAGATAATCCACTAATTACAGTATTTCTAAGTATCTAATTGTGCTCGTATATGCTTGATATTCCTCGAGAATCGCATGGAACCCAAAATATATTGCTGTATACACAAGAGTTCGCCACTGAAACTTCGTCTATTCAAATAATTCAGATAAGCATCAGCCTATTCTATATCTTTAATATCCAGTTTTATACCATTATCACGTCCTACCCTAGAGGTTAATGTGATCTGCTCATTCCTTCATTGCATATTGATGTTTTGCTGACCGTGCATCTCGGTATAATCTTAGTAACTGACCAACTTAATGCACAAATTCTTGTTATATAACAAGAATTTGTGCATTAAGTTGTTCAGTTACTAAGATTACTTCCTTACATGCTATATGTCTCATATATGTCATCCTCCTCCAAATTATCACCCAAAAAATATTTGTAAAAGAAGAGGAATTTTGAGAGAACTTGTGTCTAGCCCCCTCTTATTCCTTCCCACTCATGTTCACACATTTCCATCTGCAAAAAGTTTGACTTGCAGCCTGTGTTCTTATATTAATATCAGAAATCAAACATCATATTCTTTCTAAACAACAAGCAAAGTACATTTCTGTCCTTGTACATACTCAACGTGTAAATTTTAATTGTTGAACTATTACTGTAAATATTAATGTTTGCACAAAAATGGGGTCGGAGGATATGATTTAGCTTTGACATCCTCAGTAAAAAGTCTATTTGCAGGCTCTTAGAAGGCGACGATGAATTTTCAGTGTCCACAGTGCATGAGAAATTTTAACGAAATCCATTTTCAGACTGCTCTTTCACCACAACACTAGAGTACTTGCGTTTTAGTACTCACCACTGTGTCTAGTATATTGCGAAGGTAAACATTTAAAATTTTATGTCAATTGTTCTTACTTAGGCTGTGTACTAAATTGAGTCTATGTTTCGGTGAAAAATTCGTCACAGATTTGAAGAAAATTAAATCCAGTTTATTGAAGTTATCAGATGAATGTTCTGGAAATTTACAACATCTATCAACTTCACCTAGAATACCGCATTGCCATTACTTACCACGTGGCAGTACACTTCAATATATTGTTTGTTAAGCAACTACATGTTAAAGCATTCGTCTGAGGAGAAGTCAATATCGAACTTCGTTGTAATGTTAGTCTGGCATTCTGAACTACATTAAACTGCGCGTCACACGCTATTGTCAGTAGTAAAATCTTGTATCATGCTTGAGATGCTTCTTGAAATATAATTGACCAGTGAATGAGCTCAATGCATAACACGCACATTGAAAGTCACAGAATTTTGGAATTTGCTTTATAAGGGCATTATTTCTTACCTAATAACGCGCGATCGTCTATAAAATATAATTTTAAAAATTCTTAAGATTTTGTTCAGAATAAAAGAAACATAAAGTTTAATATTATCCCTACAGAATTAAGGTGGAGAGCGTGGCAATCTTCTGCAGGTATATATGTCTTCCTGCCTGTATTAACTTCACATCTATTAACGTATCATATAAAAATTTCCGTCTATACGGCGTCTTTCTCTGTCCTCAGTCTTGCTGTCTTCCCATTTTTTGTTTGTCATGCACAGAATATTCGTCTACATTATTGTTGTTACTTGGCAGTCACTGTGGCAATTGTTGTGGCGAGCCATAGTGGCGAGTAACATAAAATTTAATTTAAGAATTTCATGTAATAAACAAATAAGAAAAACTCACAGCCTCTTTCTTTCAGTGTACCAAACTGTGTAGGTCGTTTTAGAGGTCAGTTTGAGAAGACTTTGGAACTACTGATGTAGATCACACAGTCGAATATTAATGCACGCAAAAGTTTTGTGTGGTGGGCGTATAAATTGCCTTAGAAAAGTACATGTGCAGAAAGAATAATTTTAAAATACCTCATCGTATTCATTATTTCGGTACTTCTTATATTACGAAATGTCCAGCCACAAAAACTGCTCAGTTAACTTGTCTTAGACACCTGAAACGTATGACTAATCTTGCTATATTTGTAGAGAAGAAATTTAACAATTTCAGTGCAGATTACATTAGAGGAGATCATGGGAGGATCAGGAGGATTTGCGATATATCAATAAAAAACATAAACAAAACTTCACATGAAACAGTATTTGCAATTTCAGGCTAGACTGCCATAACGTTTTTATTATTGCTGCTTTGTACCTCTGCTAGACTTTATTTATACTTCTCAAGTGTTTGGTGAGATTTTAAAACAAAAAGAAGTCTGAAAACGTTTCCTTTTCTACTCTGTTCTGTGTACTCGAAGTGTTTGTGATGCTTGTGAAAAGACCCGCCACTACCTTCACATAATGTGTACTGATTTTTGAGTTAACTGGTCTTGTTTAATTTTACTGTATACTCCACGGAATTTTTCCTGCTTAAATTAACTATATATTTTCTAGGAAGGAGTAGTTTGAGAAGTCTTGTGTAAATCACAGTGAATTGAGAAGACCATATCCTCTACATTTTTTATATTAATAGTAATTTGCCTAAAAATATTTACCTGCAAGCTGACAATGTTACGTAACTCATCTATTTACCCGACCGTGCGGAGTACTATAACGTTTATGGAAACAAAATTGTTCTGTGTTGATAGGGTTATAAAACTCTGGGATGTATTACACTTCCTGTAATTGACAGTTTCAGCTACATGAAATTCAACCTGCAAGGTTTAAGAATGAAAACATATAAATCATACAGCACTTAAAACCCTATAAGGATCTGTTGCGCAACGATCTCCGATGTTAATGAGGAATGCTCGTAGGAATGGGTCCTGTATCTGAACCAAGTATTCGAAATTATTTCCCATGTTTTTATATTATTTACTGTACATGCTTTCCAGTAATCGAATTTTTTTACTATCACCAACGTAAAATAGCTGTTATTTAACAACTCTTTACAAAAAAAATTAAGAAAATGAATGTCAAAACCACATAAGTAATATAAATAATTTCTCTACGGAATGAGGCAGGTGTGTTCGCTACAGTTTCTGAACTAGCGTCGTTGGTGCCAATATGGGCGAGCAGTCTCAACGATCACAAACAGGGCAGTGTTTTAGGCACGGTGTATGAAAACGGTTACTTGTTTAATTTTTTAAATATCTATAAAATTATCTCACAAAACACCGCTTACATTGCTTAAAAAAAACTGTTTTAATTTCAGTTCACTTACGCTAGTCCTAACACTTGTCGTAAGATTTTAATATTATATGTGAAATTTTGTCGCACAATATATATATATATATACACATATGTGTTGTATGCAAATCTATTAAAAATACCCATTATTTTCTTAAGGTAATTAACTACCTGCTTTTTAATTGGCGTGGACACACTAAGCTCTGATTTGCGAACTTAAACTCTGCACACAAGGCAGATAGTTCTTAATCTTCAAAATGTTAAAACAACCAGGAGAATAATGTTACAGTTCTGACTCTTATAATTATTACAGCACCTTATCTTATAGACCGCATAATTTCAAAATACTATTATCCCACAACAGAAGCTGCATTGAAATTTTTCACTTTTTTAGCCGACAAGTTTTTATGACGAAAGGTCACCTTCAGGCTATTGCATTTTACATAAAATTACATTAATTATCTTCATCATTGTGTTGTGCCTTATTGATATAAATCAACTCAATGGTGAAATATACAACGTTTGATTTTAAATAATATTTTGTAGATCCTAATACAATTTATACGTGGCGTACACAAACTGTACAAGAAACAATGAGTAGCCTAAAAGGCGACGTTCTCTCCGACGCGTATATAGGTACAAAGGCATTAACGCGTATTCAAAGAGCATAATTCGAAAATATATAGATTGAACTATATACGTAATGAGTAAGACTGTAAGTATCGATATATCGAACAAATATTTCTAACTTTCATTACTACGACAGTAAAATACAATTTAACCTTGTAAAGCCTACTAGTTGCTTTACATACCACAGGATTTAATATTAAAAAATTCTACATTGTGATCACATGAAATTTGTGTGTTTTGTATGGATCTCTGAACGAACAGCTAATGTTGCCTTACAGAATATTAAAAGATTGGTTTTTATAACCGAGGTGGAGAGTGTTTACTGCGCGGTACGCACTAGGCCCTTATAAAACACACATACGTTTCGTCTTTAAGAGGTTAAACACACTGGAATGAAATCCCGTGAATGGTACATATAGGAGATACAGGAGCTTTCTTTTGAAGAAAAATCAGAAGATTTGAATTTGAATTTGAATATTTTTAGGCCGGTAATAAATTTTACTTTGATAACTATGGAGGACTTATCCAACTCCGTACATACTCGCGTAATTATAAGTTTATTATTACACTTTAGATTATGGAGATTGTCTGATATTTGTGTGCTCGTATTAAAAATGAAAGAAGGTGTATCACGATTTGCAACCAAGCTAAAATACATTAAGAAAAGTATTAAAAATCTCAATTAAGGAAGAAGATAACAAAGGGCATGAAAGCGACGTTCGGAATAAGAAAAGCTCACAAGTATATTGCAAAGTGCTTTATTGGAATGGAAATTACGTTACGTATTACATCAAAATGAATGGAAAGGCGCCATAGGAAGGGTAATGTGAGAAAAATGTAGACTTAGCCAATTTATTTTTCTCTTAAAAGAGATTATGGAAATAGTTGTCATATATTTTTTAACTCATTTAAGAATTATTTCTTAATTGCAAAGATGTATGGAAATGTTTTTATTTGCCAGAGTCAGTTATAAGGACCACTTTCGAACTGTCACTCTCCCTCTATTTTGACACGTGGGGCTAGATGGACACACAGACGCTCTATTCTCTTTGAACACTTAGTGGAGGAACACTCGTTCCCGATTGCCTCTACCGATGAGCTCAACATAATAGACTGTCTAGAAATTTTGTGCACTGAACACAGACTCAAATGTAACTTCCGAAATGTAGAAGATTTAATAAATTGTTACGATGGCCAGAGCTCACAATAATACGTCGTTCAGCATGTTACGCCCTTTTTAAAAGGCATTAAATGCAACATTATTAGTGTCTGAACGCCAATTTGACAGCCATTAGTTTATCCCTTTCACTATTTTTTTTTGTACTGATGTGTTTTTATATATGTATCCTGGCTCCAGCGATAATGCGAAAGTTTCCTTAGCCATGGGCTCTCTTAATGGACGAGAAAAATTGCATAACATAAAGAAGAAAGGAACTGGCATGGATTCCAATCACACACCTAACAACAAAACAAATGAATTTATAGTTGTTCCCCTTAGAGAGAAAAAAAAACTTCCACGAATTTTACGTGGCGTCTACTTATTATTATCGTCATCGTCACCATAATCATCAGGAGATATAATTACTGCTTATCTCATTTCCTTTTCTTTTGTTGTTTGTTATTTGTGTGTTTTTTTATGTATCTGTACAATTTTTGTAATTAATCTAATGGCTGTTATACCAGCATATTAATAAAACCTAAATGAATTATTATTATTATTATTATTATTATTATACCTTTTATTTTTAGCTGACCCTTTCCTATAAATAGTCGTTGACCAAGCTGCGAATTTCAATCCGATATTCTTATTGCGTCTACCTCATTAATCTTGACCTTCTTTAAATATTAGGTCCGTAACGAAAGACAAATATCTAATGAAGCTGAAAAAGAGAGACCAACTTGATGTCACTTGCTTTTTTATTTCATTATTTAATGCTGAACATGTTTCGGATGTTAATACATCCGAAACATGTTGAGCATTAAATAATGAAATAAAAAAGCAAGTGACATCACGTTGGTTTCTCTTTATTCAACTATCATGATGATGCACGGTCCAATAAACATAAGATCTAATGATGAATGTAGGGTATTATACCATTTTTTCCTCAACGGCTACGAAATCCCACTCCCTCGCGCACGGTTTGTTGCTAAGTCTGTGTCAAGTAACGCCATGCAGTATTGCCTTTATTAGGCCTATATCTAAGAGAGTGAAACCAGTTCAGTTAAACAAGGCTAACTTTGGTTCTTGTAGGGGGTTAGAAATGACAACTAGAAGGGGATAACAGCTAACCGGTTAGCGGGCAGCGAGGTCCCGCATCCCGCATTGCGTGCCGCTGGCTATCCGAAAAAGAGGCACTCGCATAATTGAGTTTCTTTGAGGATACGCATTCCTTGGTGATTCTAAGAAATGCAGTTTGAAAGAGGGGGTGTTAGTGATGGCCGAAAATATGAGTGTTCCATTTAAATAATCTGCACATTCTCTCACAGTTGCTACCACTGACGCTTTGCCTCTTTGAACACTTGCCGTTTGGTGTGTTTAATCAGCAAAGTTGTGGCTGTGAAACAGGGCTCCATCTAAAGAATTTTATTGGCCGTCTTCTGCTTATGGAAGTAATTAACAGGTGCATCAGCTTGGCATGAAATCTGACCATATACAAGACACCAGAAGAAGAGGGGTTTTCGATTCTGGCTGCTGAAGTAATGAAAATTCAAGACTTTTGGGTTGTTATGCCGTGCCGACTGGCAAATATTTACCGACGCTTCAAATAAATTTTAATAGAATCACACGCCATTGCAACGTATGATATTCTTGCACAGTACCCCTTCTGTAGCGATTCCGTATGATGTAAGTGATCACGCTAATGAACAAGGCATTGGTCTATAGACATACGTTAGGAGAGACAGTGCTTCCACCATATCACAGTGTTCTTATACCCACTGTTACTTTTACTGAAGTGACACAAACTTAAAAACAGTCAACAGAGACATTTATTGATTTTTGTTTTTTCATAAAAGAAAGAACTGGATTTAAGGCAGTGTGTAAATAGTGACGTAATAACATGTATGTGGAAATAATAAATTAGTAAATAAGGCAAAGTCGAGTGTAGAGGACTGTGTGTCTGCTTAAGTTACTAATTCTTTTACGGTAGCAAAGCCTTTGAATTAAATTTCCTTCAAAAGAGCTTTTAAGTTTTGAAGACTAAAATTAATCAACATTTCATACACAGATGAAATCCTTGTCTCACAGGACACAGTATTTTCAATTAAATGATCAGTAGGCAATCGTTGTGTGAAGGTAAAGCTTTCCCGTAACATGTCATGAAGAAACAGAGGGTAGATTGAGGGGGTAAGGTTTTCTGCCTTACTTTGACTTTCGGCACAAACACGAAGGTAGAGATGTCAGGTCCATGCGCCGGTTGCTCTTTACCTTCAAGCAAATTTCTTGGCTTGCAATTCTGTCAAAGGCTGAGTGGACCCCAGAGCTACTGAATGCGGGCAGAAAGATTAGGTCACTTGAAAATTTCCAAGGACCGAGAAACAATATTTTCTTTCTGATAGGATCTTTTGCATCGCATAAATACACTATGACGAAAATATTACAAAGTTAACAAAAGTTTGATTTTTAGCAAATTATATAAAAATATGAGTTATATTCAGTGTCTAACTAGGTTTGCTAACACGTAAAAAAGCGCGAATCTACCAATTTTATTATTTGTTGAAATATAACAATATAGTTAAGTACCGACTGTCAAGATGACAAATTTGTTGTTGTTTTTGTTGTTGACGTTTTGCTGACCGTGCATCTCAGTATATTTATCTCAGTGATTAACCAAATTGATACACAAAATAAACTTATTGTAAAACAAATATTTTGTGAATCAAGTTGGTTAATTATTGAGATAAATGAGAAATATTGTTGCATTGCGCAGCTGAAATTCAATAGAAGAGTACAGACAAGTCTCTTTTTTTGTTGTTGTGTAGGGCTGAGTGCACTTTTGCGCATGTTATGTCACGATGATGAATACACGTATATATATATATATATATATATATATATATATATATATATATATATATTGGGGGGGATAGCCTTTAAGTTAAATCTGCTATTAGAGGAGAGAAACATTTGTGTTCGAGGTATTATAATCCTAATTTTTTGAAGCTCAAATGTATAGAGTGAATAGGGTGTAACACAGTACTAATAAGTTTTGCAATTTTTCCAATTATATCAGAAAAATTTTATATGTGTCATTGTTATGTAACGTAGCTACTATTTACGACATGCCTGGAGTCCTTTGTTTTATACGTAAGGCAACAAGAAACCTGTTATGGGAAAGGAGGATTAGAGAACTGTTTGTTTGCACCGTAACAGAAAAATTAGTTACCTACCATATGCATTCCGGTCCTAATGACTTCACAGCTTGTATTTCTTATTATCGTGTCATTTGTTTCCTCCTTCCGTCGGGTAGAACACTAAACACTAAACACTAAAGCAGAAAAATTTTAAAGAATCGAGGTTGTCTGTTTCAAGGTAAAGAGCTTATAGGCTTATAAGCTGTTCTGTTGAATCCACGTCCTAAGCAGTTAAGTTATGGTAATGTTAGGCACACGTTGTTTATCAGCGCCCGCTTATTTTAAAATTAGATGTGATACATGTGCTTTTATTGCTGTGCATTTAATATTCCACAATTCTCTCCGAGTAATCCGGTGACGTAGGATACTCAAACAGAGTTCATTTGTATCTATTGCCAACAAGTTGCTCAAGGGGTTGCAACTATACATTGTGATGGCCACCTCCTGTGCAATTTGTTGGCAAACAATACAGCTCTACATAATATATAAAACTCATATATTGATCATGTAAGTGGTTGAACCTGACGGCTGGAGCGATCCAAATCTGCAAGTTTAAACGTAAACAAGTTGAAATAACTTACATCAGCCTATTGTTTTTTCTTTAACGGCTAAGGCAAAAATAATTGTTAAGTCAGTATGCTATTACGCATTACTCTAGAAGTTATTTCCTCTTTATCAGGACACATTTACAAGGTTAAGTTGAAGGTAATATTTAGAGAAAATTTCAGCTACTTTAGGTAAATATTTGAAATTTAATGAAACCTTGAAACGTATTCGAAAACTTCATATTCAAAATATTAACACTTTGTCTGCACATGTTAATCAATGTTTTTCTTTCCGTAAATGTAAAGGTCACCCCATAACAGGTCATAGGAAGTAAGGAGGCGGAGTAGACGTATATCTGTCCTCAGCTTGGGGTGTAGTAGACCTATGGCAGTACAACGCATGGGGGTGGAGTAGACTTATAACTGTACTCAGCATGGGGTGTAGTAGACCTATAGCAGTACAACGCATGGGGGTGGAGTAGACTTACAGCTGTACTCAGCTTGGGGGTGGAGTAGACTTACAGCTGTACTCAGCTTGGGGGTGGAGTAGACTTTTAGCCGTACTCAGCTTGGGGGTGGAGTATGTCTACAGGTGTACTCCGCACGCAGGGTGAGTACATCTGTATTTATACCGTAGGGATACAGTACTTCACATTAAATTTTATTTTTCATATCGCAGTGAGTCATACTATTTGATGGAGACTAAGAATTTGTATCGAACGACTGCCAAGCGCAAGGGCAGTCTTCATATCCATAACTTTAGTCACAATGCAGAAAAAACAAACCGAGCGACGAAAAGTTTCCGAAAGAATTTCTATGCATGTTGCTGGTTAAAAGTTTTGTTACTTGTGGCAGTGTATACAGCACATGATGGAGGACTGGAGGCTGAAAATAATGAGTAGCTGTAATAACAATGTAAAATAACACAGATAGGTCAGCCTGCTTTGTTACGCTTATGTTCACTTTTGCGACTCACCCTTTCCTCGAGTCAGCACTCGAGACGGGGACTTGGTGGTGGGTGTCGTTATCATTGAAGCACATTGCTTTATTGTCCACTTAGCTCCCTGACACCATTGATGTTGTCTGTGAAGGCGTTTTAATTTTCACAAAAAGTTTCACACCACCAATATCGTATTTAATAACCACTTTTCAATGTCTCCAAAACGGGGTAATTATGGCGGGTAATTAGAATTAAAAGTCTATATGCACCCTGCAGAGAATGGACCTGGCCTGATGAAAAAAGCGGGTTGAAAGAATCTGAAGTCCACAGTTTGAGATTGAATAGACGTGTAGAAGAGAGTGTAAAGTTAATTAGTTTAACTTAAATGTTATGATTTTTGTTCTATGTATCCCTAAAAAGAAGTATATTTTTGAATATTGACAATTTTCTTGCAATATGAGTATACTTTTTTTCACTAAAAACCTATTAATAAATTAAGGGATCTTCTTACACCACGTGACATGCTACATTTGAGAAAATATGACATCATAATGGAAACAACGACGTAAAGAATTTATTTGTTATACATAGGGCCAAAGCACAGAAATCGATTTAACGTCTCTAGATGAATTTCATGTTCTAAATCCAGTTATTAGTTTTCAACTGCATTACCTTCTCATGATTGTTCCTTCCTGCTTTCAGAAGTACTGCATTCTTATGCGCCAGCGTGACGTCATCTTGGGTCAGAACGTAGGTGCTGCGTCCTGTAAGTGTGAGAGATTAATTAACTGCATTATCTTTAACACTATAGTGTTTTACAGGATTTTGGAATAAATGAATTTGATTCTTAAAAGGACAAAATTCGAAAATATTTTGGTCATATGTTGGTCCAACTTGAACATCCCTTTAGTGTAAGAACATTATCGCAGACACCACATTTAGGCCCATTGATGAAAATAAAATAAATATCTGGCTTTTTATTAATGCAACTTATTACTATTGTGTTTTGAAATTGGCATTTGAATAGATATTCTAGGCTTTCCCCTTGGGCCTGGTATGTGAAGGGTGATAGATACTTTGAGATAGACGGGACATACAAAATGCCAGTCCATATATGCCCATATTTACTGACAATTTTCTCGTTCCATTCGTTGCAATAATACTTTTGCAACCGAAAGTGCCTTATGTTTCCTCTATAGTAACTGAAACCTCGAAGAATCTAAGGAGACATGTTTCATATTGCAGCTATCACGAATTAGTTAAACAAAATCCCTTTCATCGTAGTCTCTTACATTACGACCCTTCTTGCCATTTTTTTAATACTGGTCTAGGCGTTTCTCATTAAAAAATCCGTTTTTCAGGTTAAGTTCCTCCAATTCTCTTACTTAATGTTAATATTCCAATGAAGTTACTTATTTAATTAATTTTCAAAAAATTCTAACTCTGAGCTTGATGACCAAACTAGTACCGAGCTCGAGTGTTGGGCTGGACGCTATTACCTAGAATGAGATTTTTCGTGGTTGTGTCAGTCGTCCAAACAAATGCCTGGTGTATATCTTAACATAGGCCAACATCTTTGTCTTTCAACATGCTTGTCCGATCTTTATTCACTTAAGCGTGAACTTCGGTAACCGACGTTGCTTGCAATCGCCTACTCATTCCTTAAAATCATTAAGAATTTTATTACGTTTTGCGAAGTCTAGCATACGGTCACGGGTGATATTCTCCATTATTAACAACTTATTAGATCAATTACGGTATAATTCTTCTATATTTTGGAATTAGTAACGGCTCGTGAGAAATCATATTCTTTTATTTAAACTACGATTTATGCAGTCAATAATAATCAATATTTCATACTAAAAAGAATGTGTAAATGTTATAACTATGTCTCTTAGGTGTGTATTTCAATAATATTTATTATTTACAATATTGGAAACTTTGGCTAAACATTATTACCCCTGTATTTCACCTACCGTATTTGGAAAATAGACAATTTTTGAAGTGCGATTTTTTATTTTCAACGAAAAACACGTTGTCTGAACATCGGGTGAATAAGCAACCTCTTAGAAATTGTTAGTAGAGGAGTATTTACTTTGTGATTACCTGGTTTCATATGTGAACAGACTATACGCAGTGTAAATTCTTACAGCCCTTTGCGGACTGTCTGTGGCGGAGATGTACTGAACACCAGGTACAATAATGATAATGGTATATTGGTATCCTCAAGTAATTCACACTTCCCAGATGCCGTGGTAACCAAGAAGCTTCTTAGGTCTGTAGTCACTGAAGTTTCTTTATCTGGAATGAAAGAATGAACTTTCACATACTTGTAGGTGCAGAGGCTATCACAATCCATTCCTTTGACCTGAGAGATTCTTGAAGTGGTTTGTATTACAGTAAGGTGAAGTTCAATTCATTTGTCTCGGAACTTGTCTTGGAGATGCATGAATATGGATAAGTTAATTTATATTAATATATATCGTCACTTTTGTATCCAGAATAATTTCTCATTGAGCTTCGTGAATATTTTCAATACAAAATACGTATAATTTGGGTTAAAGGCCACAGGTATTGATTTGGGCTTAAATCGTATAACGCATATTTTGTTTAGAGCTTGAGGCACTAATTTAATCTGAAGACCAGAAAGGAAAGGATCAGTTGGGAGACATAGGAGTAAACATAGCGAGAATGTAGTGTTAAAATAATGAATAGGCTATTGGCATGTGGACTGTTATAAGATGTTTCAGCATAGAAACCAGTGGTTTCACTTGTGAAAACACTAAACGGGCTTCAGGTCCCATAAAAGTCGCTGAATTTCTCGCTCATCTAAAAGCATATTAAAGTCTCAAATAGGAATATGCTCTAGAGAGTTCCTTTGTTAATATTGTGCAGTCAGTGCCAGTAGTTTACTACGAAATATACGGAACTAAGTTCAAAATGATAAGTCGAAATAAGTTTTTACTTTTAACGGAAATTCTGGACCACGAGCAGATGATATTAAATGTAGGTCGAAAATAGCCAATATGCAGAAGTTTGATGTCAAGATTTTTTTTTCGAGTTTCTTGAGTTAGGTGCAAATTATAATCCACCATGCGCTAAAAAATTTTTTAATAAATCGATATAATTTTAGAGTGTCTGAAAATTGTACAGTAATAGCAGTTCTCGTAATTGTAATAATTTAGAATGTGGTTCATTATTTGAACGTGAAAATGCCTATGACAAGTAACAAACACTAATTTAATACGTCAGATTTAAAAAAAAAGATAGGAATATACGTTTAAAAATTAAATTATTTTTGTTATTTTTATATTTTTTGTTGACTTCCAGAAGTTAAAAAACTGAAACGTACGTAAAAATACATTTTATGCTTTCCTTTTAAAACTGTGTAACATTCTGTCTGTATTATACTTTCATGCTTTTCCGCTTATTTATTTATGTCATTATTTATGTTTTTTGCTCTTTTGGTTGTCTCCTAGTTTATCTTAACTTCATGTTCTGAATTTATTTTCTTTTACAGTATTCTAAATGGGTATTATGATCCTTACTCTGCCATGAAAAATTGTGAGTGTCTAGAACTTTTTGAAATACAAGGTTTTCAGGTGCACTTTCTTTTTCCTCTCCCCTTTCTGCTCCGGAATTGTGTCCGTTCCTTCGCTCACCTCACTAGCACGGGCTGAATACAGCCTACTTGACTCTGTTAACCTACGTAATGCATTTCATTTGCGGGCTAGTCTTCCTGTCTTGTGTTACTTCAGTGGAGACTTCTGTTACTCCTGTCAGCCGCTTCTTTTCTTTGAATTGGTTAAGCGCAGGCTGTTTGAAGTGTTACAAAGTTGTAAAAGACCGTTTCTTGTAACCTTAGGAAACATTTAACACTTTACAGAAAGTTTTGCTTGTACACACGTGTTTAGAAGAATCACAGAAATGCGATTATCGTTTGGTGCATTCTAACTAGCCCTCTCATGCCTTTGCGGCTGAAGTTGGTGGATATAAAATTAAACACGAACGCTCTTCATGTAACTAACCTACGTTCATAATCCCAAGCACTGTTTGAAGATTCAAAGTATTCTAGTATATTACGCACTGCTCATTGGTAAACTGTTACTTCTGTTTCGGAGGAGATTGGCCTGTTTATTACGGGATTGCAGAGGCGCTAGTCATAGAAGTATCCTTTACAGTAATTATGAAACAGGGATCAAAAGGATTTCTGGCAGAATGCAGTTTCTTATTTTATTTTCTATTTTGTAAACGTGTGATTGAATTTTGTTGCCTTAATATTAATAATATAAAGTATAAATATTTTCAAATATATTTGGCACTTGAATAAAGAGAGACCAACTTGATGTCACTTGCTTTATTATTTCATTATTTAATGCTCAACATGTTTCGGATGTTAATACATCCATCCTCAGGAGCTTGCGATTTATTTGTTGAGTTATTTC
>Ga0123354_10000285_pt1 | contig 45955 bp, 20 predicted proteins | sample TergutLab28metaG_2_FD_97872 | JGI IMG/M metagenome (GOLD analysis project Ga0123354, IMG submission 97872) | Labiotermes labralis P4 segment gut microbial communities from Petit-Saut dam, French Guiana - Lab288 P4 | ecosystem: Host-associated > Arthropoda: Insects > Digestive system > Gut ... | reverse complement strand
AGTGGATGCAAAAATTAAAAAATATTAAAAAAAAAAAAAAAAAGAGCGAAACAATGTATTTGATAGTATATAGAAAATCAATATGGTAAAGACACAGCCCCCCCCCCCCCCCCAAAAAAAAAAAAAAATTACATTTATAAAAAGATCTGAACAAACTGAATCCAAGTTGAAAAGTATGAACATATATATTCAGACCCTAACTAGTAATTACACTTAACAAAAGCTAGAAAGGCTGCTCTGGATCACAGAATTACGAAAATATGTTAGTTCTAACAGGAAGAAAATAAACCATGTAATGTAACGCACTTGACGACAGCTCAGCTGAACAACAGAGAATGTTCCACAACATCAGGATGATATATAACGCATATCGTTTATGACGGGCCACTTACTGGGTGCTGTTTCTCTCATAGTTTACATCAGTCAGTGCGTGCGTGCTTTTCTTTTGGCAACTGGGTGTGTGTTCATTCAATCGTTCGCACCGTGGCAGCTTAGTTTCCATGACACTGAAGGAACGAATTGTAGGAAAAATGATTTATTAAATTTAGCTACACAATATTCTTTTCTCTTTTAGTGAAAGTCAAAATGTTGAGTTCCTGGGGAGGGTGAAAACAAAAGTAATCTCAAAAGCCTAGCTTCAAAAATATCTTATTGAGGCCATTTAAGTCCATACTCAGAGTTTACTTGGCCTCTTAATGAGTAATGTAAATGACACATGTCTCTTGTGCACTGTTCTGTGCTCTGTCTCTTGTTGTCAGCAGACAGACCACCCATGACTTTTAAACTCAGAGGATATGCTTTAATGTTGATTCAGAATGGCTTAATGTTATCCAAAGCCAGACAGGAAATCTGTACTGGATATTTTATGCATAAGATACGTGAAAAGGAATAACGACTTACCAGAGCAGATACCTTGTTACTGACTAGTAGAAGAAAACCTACACTATTTTGTCCACACTGAAAAATTTTTCCATCAATAAATAAAGAGAGTTTCATAATTCAGAGTAAAATTTAGGATAGATGAACGTACAATTTTCATATTTTATCTAGCTTGTAGTAGCTGTTAACAGAAGATATTACGTGTGTGTTTAAAAAGATGTAAAGAATAAAAGGATGCTTATTGAAAATTCATTATATTTTGAAAAAGAATGGGTATTTGACACTTAATAACATAAATTCTTATTATTCTGCAATGAAGAGAGTATTCAGTTTGTTTCATACAGCTTCAAAGCCCTATTGATAATGTGACTGAGATCTGAATTCATTGAAGAACTGAAAAATTCAACCGGCATTAAAGAGCAATTGCAGTAGAAATGTTAACCTTATCTCTGTAACAGTTTCAACACACAGTGTCTTGAAATTGGATTATGAAATACCATCACTTGTTGTTTGTAATACAATTTTAAATGTAAATTTTCTGTGGCTTAATGCATTACATTTCAGACTGAAGGAAGACCACTGCTCGTTTTTATCTTGTAAGTGTGCAGACACCACAAGCTGGATTGCTCCTAAGATTATCTGACATAAAGTAAAGAAATAAATATATTTTTGGATTACAGAAACGGTACAATTCTCTCCATGTTTTGTGTCATCAGTGAAATTAACTGGCATAAACTGACTTCCACCATTAGGGGGTTTTATAATGCCTCAAAAAAACTCATAATTTCTATTTTGATTTGGAACTTATTGTTAATGTATGAATAAGATTAGTGTTCTACTTGATGCAATATTTTCTAACGCAGGACTCAGCATGCTGTAAGTAGCTTCTGGGCAGAAACAAATGATAATTCAAAGAAAATCAGATCATGTTCTGGTCTATATTTTGTTTAGAAACCTTGCATTAATCATATATACTTAAGAACTCAAATTTGCTTGTGTCATTTCCCCTCCACAAATAAGTATTTAAGAAATAATTATTGAAATTTTGTTTGCAGAAAGACAACTTTTCATCCTAAATATTACGAAATTTTTAGGAAAGATTGTTAGCAAGTCTAATTGAAATTTATGTTAAAGATGGAGAATATCTGAGTATGGACCACAACAACTGAATAGAAGCAGCACAGCACGATTGTAGCTTCTTGAGGACAATTGAAACAACTGAAAATAAAACTTCTGGTATACACAAAAAAATGTAAATACCTCCTTTCATCCAGTGTAAGCTATTGTGAATTTTTCTTGCAGTGAAAGCTGAGGAGAGGAATCTTTACAACATGAACACATTATAATAAAATTATGAAACTAGCTTTGACACTGGAACCTGACTGCAAAGCATAGTCCATGAGCACAAACAAAGATAAGGCACATTCAGTGTATAGTATTGGGATTATCCGAGCCTCTACAATGAAAATTAATTCCACTATGGAAACTACATATTCAGTCATGTTATCCAAATCTAATGAAACAAATTTCAAGCAGTCCCTTGAATTATTCCTCTATTTTCGTATTTAGTTGTTACAAATATGAAATTATTATTGTATAGCATGTAACTTATACCTGATGTTTTTTTTTTTGAAATGTAGCTATAATAATTACAATACTGTATTTATACTTATCAGATTCACCTGGAATTTTCTTATTCGCCTGAGGTCTAGATCATTCTTCACTACTCTGAAATTCTGACTGTGTCTGCTAAGAACATTTCTAAACTTGTACATATATATTTTTAATTACATAGTTTTTGCATTTATATGACTGTATTTATATGTCTAAGCATACTGAAATTAGAATTATTTTGATAAATATTATGTATGTGTGAGTATATACAGTTAAAGTGAACAGCTGCAGTCACCTGAAGAATTATAACCCAAAAAAGAAAACTGTGTTTGTACTACACTCTGTTTCTGCTTCCGTAATGCATAATCTATTATGGTGTACCTATAAAAGGGTTTGCAGTACACATGATTTTATAACTTGTTTTGTTTCAACTGCAAAAATATTATCAGGCTAATTCCACACCATACAAAAATGGTATTGAAACATAAATGAAGATTTGATGGTTGTTTCTTTTGTGAAAAGTGAAGAATTACCAGTCTGTATGTTTCTTAAAATTGTCTTTAGCAGAATAAAGTATGGAATGAATTGTATTATGTGAAGAAATATGGTGAGAGATATATAATTGTCTGTGGTCATTTCTAAGTACAGCTAAGAAAGAAACGTTTCAGACATTATTGTTTAGCACATGGACTTTGCTTAGTTGCAGGAGTACCAAACATATATTTTTGTCATTGTTCTGGCGCACCTGTGCAAGATGGTAGCTGCTGCTGCAGCGGCTAGGCTACAGTGGGGGTTAGTAAGGGCGATTGGCATCCTTGGGCCTCTTCAACTGCACTTTGAGCCGCTTCATGCCTATCTGGAAACCATTCATGGCTTGAATGGCAGCTTGGGCGCTTGCTGGGTTGTCAAATGATACAAAACCTGAAAATAAAACAACAGGAATAAATAAGATATATTATGTATATTTACTTACATAATATAAAATGTTACATTACACACTGCATTTACTTACAAAGAAAGCTGCCAATGTAATTAAATTTTGACAATGGCAGAAAAAGGAAGAAAGCCCTTCAGACGAGCAGCTGTCTTACATTCAGTGATAATATTAATTTACTTTTGTATGTGAATGAAGAACAAGATTCTTGTGCAACACAATGAAAAGAAACATGTGGTTGTATTATTTACCAAAGCATTTGCTCTGGTTGGTGGCGCGGTCAATGAACACCTTGGAACTGATAACATTCCCAAATGGTAAGAACATCTGCATCAGTTCAGCATCGCCAAACTCCTGAGGTAAATGGTAGATGAAAAGGTTGCAGCCTTCTGGTCCTGAGATGGAGCAGCCTATGCCAGACAAACAGACAGACAAGCAGAGATCAGTGCAGAACTAATTTCACTGCCTTAATGGACTCAGATATTGCTGATCTACCGAAAACACTGTATCAACAATAAAATCTTCCTTTTGAAGGCTACATTTAAGGTACATTATTTCACTTGTTTAATTTTGTTCTCATTTTGCTGTGAGATCAGAGAGAATGATGAGGGTCTTTAAAATAAATATGAAACATGAATTTATTAAAATCTTGAAGAAAGTTAATGTTTTGCATATTGCGTCTTAACATCATAGCATTAACATGCAGCTAAAAATCTGTTGAAGACATCCTGAGTCAAGAGTAATTATTAGGTGATAAATACTAACTGGACATGTGAAAAATAAAGATTACAGTCTTTAGGGATGTGAAATCATGTAGTTTTGTGAACAGTTTTGAACATTTTGGAACAAGCCTGCCGCCTCCATTTTCAGTGAATCTTGAAAGTATATTGTACATTCTATCAGGAGAAATGAAGGAATCCTATACCATAACCTCAATTGTGACATGAAATTTTACTCCTATGTGCATGAATAGTTAATGATTTCTACTGATTTTGTAATGAATCGAGCAATATATACTTTTTAAAGTTGTATCCTAATTTACAAAACACTTATTATTTGTACCACAAATTCTAGTTACTTAATGGGTTGATACAGTGAACAAGTTATAAGTAACAAAACTGCCATCTGAATTACTCATGCGCGAGATATAATGCACTTTGTAAGAAAATTTATTCAATTTCCCACAACTTGGTATTTTGTGACTGGCACTGGAAGCTGCTTATGACTATAAAGGAAAACATTTCAAACAACAAACTGTTCATTAGTACTGCTCAAAAGGTAGATGAGAGAATTAATTCACATAAAAAGAAACTGGGGTTGTAAAGTATGTCATAATACCATATTTAAAGATTCAAGTCTTCTGGGATGTGACACTGTGTTGATGGGTTGGTGTTTCTTGATGTCTCAAATGATTTTTTTGCTCATCTTCAAGCACTGAGGTGTTAAAGAAGAATGGGATACTTGAATATGAAGGCACTATTTTCATATGAAGGTTAGGAAACAATAATCCGGTGACAAAATGTCACATCCCATCAACCCTTCAAGATGAAGGCACTATGTTCTTCCAAGCATCAGGAAACCCTAACTCAGTGACAGAGCATCACATCACAGCAGACCTAGATCCTCCACAGAACTGCTGTGGAAACCTCAAATCATACATATTATAGTTAGTTTTAATTGTTTAGTTCCATGAACACACATGACTTGCAAGACTGTTCTTATGAGAATGATTAAATTACACACATTATCTGTTCCAAGTTCACTCACATCAGTTAATAAAGATAAGTTTATATTTTATTTATTAATGTAATATGGGTGAAAATTGTATTTTAAGACTTATACATTGGAAACTTGGTTATGTCATGTGAGATTTGGAGGTTGTCATGTTGATGACTGAAGAATACTGTCATCTTCTTACTGCCTGATAAAGACATCACATATTTTTTACACACATTAAATATGTTATTCATTTACATCTTTACATTTGGTTTATTCTTAAGATTTTGCAGACTTGTGTGATCTGATCCATGTGATTTTAAAATATAAATGAAATCAGTTTCCCAGTCTGAAGTAAATTTAATAGTCTTGATTAACCACTATAATTAAGCGATTGGAAAGATGACTTAGATACAAGGCAGAGACATTTGGGATAACCAATGGCTGTATGAAGTGTGCTGGTTTATTAGCTTGCAATGGGTTGCACAGCCCAGGGATTGAATGCTAGAGGGAGTTGAGATTTTTCCACAACCATCAAGACTGGCCCTGAAGTCAACTCAGCTTCCTTTACAAGGATTAATGGGTCTCTTTCCCGGGGGTAAAGCGGTTGAGGCATAGTGATGACCACCAACCCCCATCTAGCACCAAATAGAGCTATACCTCTGTTCCTCCTCTAGGACTCCATGGACTCTTCTAGGATGCGATTTACCTTTCAATGGCTGTACAAAAATAAAATTCATGCACTTTAAGAAGTAAGACTTGGAAGAAGCTGGATCATATGAAATTCTTGGAGGAAAATTATGCAAGATTTTTTTTATCATTGCATTATCTCCTCCAACATTTATCACCTCCTGTCCTTTAAATGTTTTGGACTTGTCTCTTTATGTATCACAGGCTCCAATCTCTTGCTTGCCACCTTGTGGCCTTCCCAACCATCCCTGTGTCAGTCCTCTATACTTCAGCATAGTTTCCTCTTCTACTCGCAGGATGGAGGCAGAAGTTTGTCCAGATCGTGAGGAACTAGTTACACAACTGCACATCATAACATCCCAGGTAACAGTAATTTAAAAAAAAAATTATGTATGAGGATGTAGGTCTCTGCTTTTCCTTATATTACAGCTACATTGTGTATTTATAACAAAATTCAAAACAAAAAATCAGAAGTGTATGGATATGGGTTTTGCTAGCATGATCAGAGAATGCTGAAAAACAGCACTGTTATGAAGAAAACATTTAACCTTTTGGCACACAACTCGAATTCCTTGTACTCTGATGCACTCAGACCAGTGTATTAACAGTGAAGAATGGAACACAAGGTTTAAAGAGTGTATAGAGTGAAAGACCAAGCTTCACACCCATACAAAACACTAGGTAAAATTATAACACTGCTTATTTTAATGCAGATAGACATCTGTAACACAAAAATTTCCAAACTGAAGGGTAGGGAGCATTTCCTGAATTTCACCTGTTTTTAATTTCAACAGAAATACAATTTTGATTGCCTGCTACTGTTGCAAAATATTCTAAGTTTGCCACATTTGGAACGGATATCTATTGTGGTTGTGATCCAAATTCCAATAATTGGCCAAAAATATTGTGAAAATCTAAAAAAGAGATTTGACTTGTGGATGACAGAAAATTGAGAACATGGAAATATAATGACACGTGCAACACATTCAGAAAACAATAAATGTAAGTCCTTTGACAGTACATATTTATAATCCACACATTTAGAAACAACAATAAAACACAGTCATGATTTCCATTGAAACTAATTTAAGAAAAAAATTGCAATATAGATTCAAATTTATTTTACTTATTGTTGTGTCTGGTTGTAAAACTTGTCTATTACTATGAACAGAAAGCATGTAATTCAGGTACTTGAAAACAAAGTGCTAAGGAAAGTGTTTGGATTTAGGTATAGTTAAGTGTATGGGGAGCAATGGAAGTAGCACAGTGAAGAACTCTGACACAGAGTTCCAGTATGGTTCTTTGGTTACATTAAATGAAATTATGTGGGTCTTGACTGTTTCAATGTGTACCTCTCACGGGGAGACATGAAGCCTGTAGAATTACTGGAGAACTTTTGTGTAATGTGGCCACAGAAGGGACTACAGGATGGACAGCATTATGAAATGAAATGAAATGAAATTAATATGAAACTTAGACAAACTTCAAGTAGACTGTATACTTGATTCAACTGTAAAGGTTTTGAGGTATGCATGTTGATTATTTATCAATCTTCTATTTGGTTTCTGCATCATTTAATAGTAATAATAATGATGATGATGATGATGATGATGACGACGACGACGGCGGCGGCGGCGATGATGATAATAATAATAATAATAATAATAAACTGCAATTGGTTTGTCACCAGGTGGCAGTGGTTATTTTACATGTATACAAAATATGAAACTGGTTACTAATAAATTTATGTTGGGAAGGCTATATGAGAAGCATGTAGTGAAAACTTGGAAGTTTTGGGAACCATCTCAGCATTGTTTATAGACACAGGGAAACCAAGTAAAACCTGTGTCAAGGAGTACGGTCACAGGACTTTTCGAATACCGACTTCTAGCCAGCAGTCTGGCATCTAAAGTAAAAACAGCGATACACACATAGCACAACAAATACACGTGAACACATTAGTGGTTAAATCAGCTCAGTCAACCTCAAGAAGTGGGCAGTTAATTCCTCCGAAATGATGCAAGATTCATCCACGACATGATGCAGAAACAAAAAAGACAGCCATCATTTGATTCAGTTAGTTCAGAACATGGCCCAATGGCAGGCTTTTGATTTGTTATGTGATGTACAGCATTTATGTTCCATTAGCACAGTGTCTCATTAATGAATTCATATTATGAATACAGTTTCCTGCCTCTGTCTTCTGTCAGATTTGGAATTCTGTCAAAAAGAATAAAATATGCAATACACCAAAATACAAATTTCTTAGTTCCTTTATTCCATAACAGATGTCCGTGGGCAATGACAGGATTGAAAGTTGCCATCTTAATAAAGTGTGAGAGAGTTCTCCCCATAAGATAACAGGAATCAAGTAAAATGGGATTTTAAAACAAACAAATGTTCCTTCATCTTTTTCAACATTATAGCAGTGAGATTTTAATATCTATTAGCAGTAATTAAAGTGCTGATCTAAGAGATTAGTCAATTTTAACCATTCCATGAAATCAGCAGAATGATTTTGCCAGAATTATTCTTTTTTTATTTTGTGCTGGGTGGATATGGAATACAACATTTTTGGGGGTGGTATTGTTTATATTACTCATTTTTTTGTTTATTCTATTATTTGTTAAATGCATAATTTACATAGCCCCAAGTATGAAAGAAGTGAATGAGAATAAATTTGGAAGTTAAGTGTTCATGGCCTATTTTAAGATATCAACAATGGATGCTTGCAATGATAGCAGAAACTTATGGAAATTCCAGCCAAAGGAGGAAGCCACTAGATGAGAATTAAAAACTGAAACTTCTTTTCTACAAAGCAAGAGTGCCAAACTCTGTGTCACCATGTACAGTCAGGTCTTAAAAAGAAGACTGTTTTGTTTTGTATATTCATAAAACTAACAGTTTTGCTTGCAGTTAGTTTATCATATCATGTTATGGAATTATATTTTGGGGAAACTCATCACATAGTTCCACAATTTTTACCATGGAAAAAAATGGCTATTAGAATTATGGAAGGTTGTGGAAATAGAGTTTCATGTAGAAATTTAATTAAGAAATACAAATTTTGCCTCTGACATCACAATATCTATTATTTTTATTAATCTTTGTAGTTCAAAACAAAAACCTTTTCTCAAGAAACACTGAAAATCACAATAAAGACATGAGACAAAGAAATAATTTATACCTGTCCCAAGCAAACTTAACCATATATCCAAAATGAGCTTATTAATCGGGGATAAAAATCTTTAATAATTTACCCTTGGAGATTAAGAAAGATGCTTGTAACCTAAAAAAGTTTAAATTTGTTCTGAAACAATTTTTATACACTTATTCATTTTATACATTGGAAGAGTCCTTTAATCAATCATGAATTATGTACTGTATCACAAAATTCTTTATTATATTGGTATTAGTTTGGAGGTTCTGTCTTTGTACATTATAGAAGTATTCACTGATTGTCTATTATGAGCTGATTTAATTTCATTGTATAAACCTGACGTCTTACAAATGTACTGTATTTATAAAATTATTATTATTTGTATTTTATTGTCAAGACTCATTCTGTACTGTGCGTATTGTTATTTTAATGACAAATTCTATATCCATTTTGGTGGATCTTTGGAATACTGAATAAATGAAAGTATGAAAGTAGCATGAAATAATTCTTTAAGAATATTCTAGGTTCGTTCATTTCATCTGGGACTTAAATAAAATATCTTTCCTTGTGAACATGGCAATTAACTACAAGATTTCATAAAAAATAGAAAATTCTCAAAGAATGTCATGCAGTTACTCAAAATAAAAGAAAAGCAATGTTCTTAGTAAAGACAACAGAGGGCACTGTCTTCATTCACATCAAATGCGAGAAATGGAAATATTTATGATATCCACACTAAGTCTTAGAGCCTCATCTGCCAACCTAAATAGTGTATGTATGGATGGACTGTTTTTCTTTCATTGATACTGTCTTATCTGGTAATGAACTGTTGCACCAGAAGGTATGTGTACACGAAAATGAAAAGATCCTGCAGTAGGATTCCCACATCATGTTCATGATAATTTAATATTCAAAATTATTCCAAATATTCAAGGATAACATATTTACCAAATCGTTGGCATGAAAGAAACAACTACTTAAGTAGATTCAAGAGTTTATGTATATAACTACATGTATCTTAATTAAATTAATAATTATGATTCTAATAATTTTAATATGTTATGCAGAGAGTGTCTGAGAAACTGATTGTAAAGTAAAGTTGGTGATGGAATTTATATCTTCCAGGGCTTGGCACTAGTAGTGGAAGATGGTGACAGTCAACACATTCTTCAAATGAAGACAGCCTTGAAGTGTGTGTATGAGAATAGGTGTCATATCTGCAAAATTCTGAGAGTGGAAAAACTGGTTCACTTTTACCATTCCATATTTCAAGCAAAACAGGACCGAATGTTTCATGTCAGTTTTGTCTAAACGACATTTTAAAATTTTCACATGTAGTATTCTTTCTTAGTTCGCGTTTAGCTAATAACATTTTATGGCTTGGTGCCATTTTAAGTATTTAAAGAAGGAAAAACAAAATTTGGGTTAAATATCTTTCTTTCAGGTAAGTAAATTTTTTTTTACATTAAATGTTGGACAAAATCTAATTTCAGAACACTTTGGTGGAGTGCATATAATTTAGATTTGTATTCAGAAGGTTTACATTTTGAAACCTGGCCATGTACCCAGGTACCGGACAGAGATTTATAGGTCACAAAAGTCCAAACAACAAAATGTGATGTTTGTGATTGAATAAAGACATACACGGTAATATTCAACGACGTAAGAAAGAGATTTATATATTTCTGCAGTAACTTGCAGGCCAGTACTGTTTGACATCTTTAAAAAGGCCATGATTGCTCCTGTAAAACTCTTTTTTATTCATCATTCATGATCTCATCAGATTCACAGCTAAAAATCCTCTGCTACTAAAACAGTGTTGTTAAATAACCCAAGAATGAAAAGTAATCATATGTTTTTAGAATTAAGGTTAGTGAGTCACCCATAGAGGATACACACTGTTCTTAATGTACAGATCAGCAATACCCACAGTTCATTCTTGATTACAATAAAATGCAGAATAAAATAAAAAAAAAAGTAAGTATTAAATAAGTAGTAAATACAACCAACCTTTAGTAGCGTAACAATGATTCCACTGTAGTGATGTTATTCCTTGTGCCAGCCACTTACGTTAAATCAGAAGCCTGTGGCGATTTATTTACAGTGTAAAGTTACATGATAGACACCATCACTGATCATTAGCCAAATAAAAGAAAAACTAGTTATTAATTAGAAAAGAACACACAAACAAACAATAGGTTGGGCATTACACTGGGAACAACAAAACATCAACAATAGGAACAACGGCGGAATATTAAAAAAGTGAACAGCACCATTTTTTTGCGCCAAAAATAAATAAATGAACCTAACAAATTAAAATCTGAATATAAAGTAATGCTTTGACATTCACATAGAATGCAAGTTAAAAAATAAATTAATAGACACAGACACTGTATGTTAATTAAAAAGTAATGCAATGCATTAATGCACCAAAATGTCTCTTATATGCCTTACACATAAAAAACATTCACTCACGCACACACATACATACATTTCTATCACCCTGCATTTACACTATCAAATATATATATATATATATGTGTGTATATATATATTTCTTTTTGCAACAGAAAAGGCTTTGTACAAAAGTTTCATTAGTTTATTATATGTTCCATTGTTATGTAGCGTGTTCTGTCATATGAAAGCCCATTCAGTGCTGTTATTTCCGATTTTTATAAATAATTTTGGAAACAACAGGGAATGATGATGATGATGATGATGATGATAATAATAATAATAATAATAAACAGTAAAACTTTTGTACAGTACTTGAAGCTGTGGGGTTTTTAAATACCATAAACTTCTTATATAATTGTTTTTATAACAGCTTTTTCTTGTATTTCCTTTTCTGTAATACACTCTTAATATTGAGAGTTTAGCAGAGGTGCAAAAAGTTTTTATAGAAATTCTACATGGATATAACAAAACAGAATTATGCAGGACTTAACTGTGTATATGTACAGGGAATCCAATTTAAGAGAAAATAATTTTCTTGATAATTTGTTGAAGGTAAGTCGAATTTTTACTATTAAATCATTACGTCCCATCACCGTACTCTTTACATGGGTCTCTTGAAAAGCTGATGGCTGTATGATAAACTGTGTTGTCTTGCTGAATCACAAGAAACCTAACATTAGTTTTCCTCATGAATCAGGTGAGTGGCACTATGGTCTATGTTGTGGACTAAGGTAAATTAAATGTTACCTTTGAATATTTCTTCTCATTATTTTGATATAACGTTCTTAATGGAGGAAATGTTGAAATATGTTTTACAGAAAGTATCTTGATAGGGCAGTGACATGTAAAACAAAGACTGCAATGCCTGATTTGAGATTTTCTCAGGCTTCTTTGTTGAGAATTCATGTCTTCTTGCATGTTATCCTGTGTTGCTGGGTTAGTGTTTTAATCCTGTGTTGCTGGGTTAGTGTTTCCCAACATTTCAAAGTGAGGTACCAATTCTTTCATCTTCAAGGGTTAACAGGTCTAAGAGTGGTCCATTCTTCTTGGACCCCTCAATTCTGTAAGTTGAAAGCACTACAATTCTTCAAAATGTTGTGAAACACTAACCCAATGATATACTATCACATGTCAGAAGACCTGAATCCTCAACAAATGAAGGTTCTGAACATCAAGTTCAGTTGCACAAACAAGAAAAACTAGTAGACACATGTTTTAACAAAATGGAAACTTTTTGATAATTGCTCCTTATTAGAAGTAACCCCAAGGAAAATATTATGTCTCTGGCCTCTTCAAGTTGGAATTCTAAACATTACAGTTCATGCTGCAACAAAAGTGTTAAAATCATAATCTTACAAAGTGATATAACACAGTCTTCTGTTACCAGACTATAAACTGAAAATTCTAAATTTTACGTGGTGTCACGAATCAGTGGCTCAGAATTTACATTCTGTGCTAATAGGGCATGGTTTTGACGTAAGTGGATGTGTGAACATTTGCAATAATATATATATGTGGACAGACAACCCTCATATTTTTTATGATATGCCCTTCCCTGCGAGATTTAAGGTTCTCTTATCAGTGTTGCTGAATATTCAAGTCTTTTGGGATGACACACTGTCTCACTGGACACTTTCAAAGGAATTTAATGCCTTCATCTTCAGTGTCAAGCAGTCCAAGAATGACACTTGGTGGAGTGCTTGAACATATAATGAAGACATTACAATTCTTGGAAACGAAGAAATGGTAACAGGAGAAAACTTTAATCTTTGGCCTTTACTTGAACTGAAAACTGAAAGTTGGTACAAAATCAGTGCTCAGAGATGAATAGGAAACAATTAAAGAATTCTGAATGATATGTGAGGTTAGTTCTGGGACATGCCTTCAACCAATTTAGCGAAGAAAACAAACTTTTATAGGCTTCTACTGCTAGACAATGCACACACACACATGGCCAATAATTCCAAGGACATTTAACTACAGTTTCCAGTAAGTTAGTTAAGGACAGTGTCCTTTGTGTTAATGAATTTTATATTCATGTGACTTCTATATGTGGGGTACATTAAAGGATTAGGTTTATTTGTGTGAATAATCCTTATTGTCTGCCAGAATAGAAAACAAATATTCAGAAAGAAATTTCAGTTATCACCACGTAATGCCTTCGTCATACATTCAGAAAAATCTTCTTAAGGTGTAAGGCATGAACGGAAGTGGACTGTTGCCAAATCATGACTGCTGTAAAATGAGGGAAGTTAGATTTCTGGGAAAAACAGGCCATGAAACTTCAGTACCTGCTGCATTAGTATTTGAAAAGCTTACCGTAATGACTAATGGAATCCAGCACGCTCTTAAATTAGATACTCTGCATTTATACATCAGAAGTGAATCCTTATATTAACGGATAAACTAACATAAGTGTGACAACAAAGACACATACATATTTGTATATTAACTTAAGAAATTAAAGGCAGTCGTCTATTTACAGTGTTATGGGTATGTATGGATTTAGGAATCCTAGATTGTTTTGTTCTGATATACAGAGTTTAACTAAGATCTGGGCCTTTTGGACCCTAACAGATATATAGCTCATTTATATTTTATCACTGCTGGACTGCTTCATACACAAGATACTGCAATAATTTATGTGGCTTTAACATTTAGCAAATGTTTTTGCAATTTTCCTGCAGGTCCTAAGATGAAACTGACATTATTGGGCATGTTTACTCAATTAATTTTCTCATATTTCTGAACAGCAAAGATAAATGACATTGTCCCTGATGGACCTCTTACATTCAGACTTATGTTAAACTCTATATGTTTAAAAGAACAGACTAAGTAATTAAATACCAACACACTCCACTATGAATATATATTCACATTTAGTTACTGCAATGTAATCAGCTTACAGCACTAAGTTAAGGTTTCAGATGGGAAAATGTAATATACAAGGAAGTTTATGAAAGATGGCAACAAGCACTCTAATGTCAAGAACTTTATTCTGACTTCTATATATACATGATACATGGGTAACAGATGGTACATATGAGACTTAGATATAGTCACCACTCACATATTTGTACAACTGTGGCACCAAGGCTTGTGTATAATGATATAAAAATCGGTTTCAAATGGCTGTAACCAGGTAACAGTTTGCTTCCCATCAGTATCTGCTGCAAACTGCTTGGTAGCCAAATGCTTCTTAAGGGGTCCAAACAGATGTAAGTCATCGGGCATCATACTGCCAATCTGCGAATTGGACTTGTGGCTGGTTATGGTGCAACAGCTGAATAATTACAGACCATGCTCCCAAGAGTCCCAATCTCATGTCCATTGATTTCTATCTTTTTGGACCCCTTAAGAAACACCTGACTGGCAAACAATTTGCAACATATGCCAACATAAAGCAAGCTGTCACCTCCAGGTTAAATACACTTGACACGGAATTCTTCTATGCCAAGATACAAGCCTTGGTGCGACAGTAAGACAAATGTTTAAATGTCAATGGTAATCATGTGGAGGTCTGACATATACCATCTACTACCCATCTACGATCTATACACCAAAGTCAGAATAAAGTTCTTGGCATCAGGGTGTTTGTTACCTTATATTCTGCAATTATTTTTTACACTATACATAAAAATAAAAGTTAATATTGTTACTGGAAATAATAAGCATCCACAAATCTGAATCAATTTACTTCACAGGAGTAAAAGGACTGGCACAGACAAAGGTTATATATGGAGGACTTTTTGCACCACTGAATGTTATAGTTTAAATAATATAATTCATGGCATAAATTTTGCAGATTGATTTACTTTTTCCTTTTGTTCCTTATTTTTCTTACCTTCCCTTTGCGTAGGGGGGACGGTGGACATCGGTTGGGGAATGGCCTGCGGGAACTGGCCGTAAACTGCAGCAGCGGGGTACGCTGCCAGAAGAGAAGGGAGAACACACCAAAATAATAATCGTTGTTATAATGTCCTCCATTTATTTGCCAATGGGAAGTTAGAAGGGCACAGAAGTGGTCGGTAGGAAGTTTGAATGACCTGAGATTCACAGTTTTAAAAGGTTATGTTAAATCAATTAAAAGCTGAGTGGCAACAATGTGTACCACCTGCTTTAACATTTGGAAACTTTACGTTGTGTTACATAGTGCGTTTATGTATTTCATAAGATTCTCACAACAAACACTGATTTTTTCTCTAAACAGCATTAACCAGGTAGTGTTTCCAATACACATGGTCTGTATTCTTTTTGAGTTAAAAATGAGATTATATATGTATAACTCAAATTAATTTCAGTCTTCAAAGGGTTAGATATATTCTGAATTCAATTTTTGTTAAATATTTTAGTTAAAATAATATTCATTATTTTAAAACCTTAAGAGGTAAAATATTTACAATAATAAATATCAACACTGACTTTTGCAAATTATTTAAATATTATTTATTTTGATCCAAATCTTGTGAAACAAGTATAAAAAACCTTACAAGAGCTACAATAATGAACCCCATATGTTGGCTCTATGGATTGTTTGTGAGCACAACATAATTAGATATTGCCTATTGTAATACACAGTTTAGCATATATGGATAAACAGGATTTGACTATGTTTGTGGATCTGGTCACTGACTGTATAAGACCTTTCACATAAAGTCTATGACAAGAGAGTTTCTTGAAAAGAAAATATTTCAAATAATATTTCAAGCACAGGGTTACAGACTTCACACTCATTAGTCGTTAAATTTCACTGTATCCTACCTGACTGGTAGCTTTTAGCACTATTAAAGTAGCCAAAAAAAATGTATACATTGCGGAAGATATTCTTAAGAAATGTTTCAACAGGACATAATGAAATTAATGTACACATTCCTGTAATAGACCACTAATGCTTACAAATATTTTCAGACCAATCAACTGTTCTATGGCTCCTCTTTAAATTCAGTCTCATATTATTTTTTTGAATTCAGCCCTGCAGTAATAACACATTTTTATTTCCAATGCAATTGCAAATTAGCTTGATGGAAATATTATATTACAGTATGCAGTATTTTTGTACAGCATGACACTAATGAAATTATTATATTATAGTTTCAATTTGAAACAGAATTTAAATTATGATTTATGCAATATTTACTTTTCCACACTCACATTATACCGTTCACAACTTTGTCCTGTTGTTAGCCTGCCTATGTTACAGGGACAGAGGCTGATGGTACCATCACGTCCATGCACGCCTCTACTATGAACTTCTGGATTAGTTGACAGATGCTTATTAAATATACCACAAGAATCATCTCACTAGGCCACCCTACATTTGTAATTTTCAGTTTTCTGCCATCAACAATGAAGTTGTGGTGAGAGATTATATGAGGCAAATTTAATACAGTCAGAACTTGAACTAGTCAGCCTCAACAAAGATCAAAGCATCTGTACCAGTACTAGAAGTAAAGTAGTCACTATAAGTTCCCATAGCTATGTTTTGGTAACATGTGAGTCCTGCAATATTTGTTATAGAATTCACATATCTCAATGACTGGCACTGTCATCCGCTCTCTTACTAAATTGTGACATGTTTTCTATCAATCTCCATTAGAAATTTCATTTTTTGTTTGAGAGATCAGACTAGGACTGGGGAATGAATGGCATCTTGGGTTTATGTTTTTTGACGCTACTAAAGTACTTCTGTTTATACGAAGGAAAGTTATAATATGTCTTGGAAATGTTACTCTTTTTAATTAAAACAAATTTCATGATGTGTTCATGTTCTCACAATCATGGCTATCAGCCAGGTGTTATTGTTTCAAAACACAATTCAACAGAAGAAGCAAAGCAAAGGAAAAATTTTAACAATTTGAAGCAATATATATGTATGCAAATGGAAGAAACATAACCATGCAAAGAGAAGCAAGCATGAAAGAGAGTACATTCATCTTTCCAGCACAAAATAACAATGGTCCAATTTATGTGTGTATGCATATTGACATTTTAATGACTTATTATTGGAAACTATATACAAGAAAAAATGTGTCTTTTATGTGAAAGTATCTACATCTTGCATTCCATTGTTCTCTCTAATGCTGTGCAATGTACATACACAATAAAATTAAGCCTCAAAGAAAACATTAAAGCTCTAAATATTTTTAAGATTTTCTGCCTGGTATTCATTTATTAGATTGTCAGAGTTCAAAAGTATTTAAAACAAATAATATTCAAGTCTCAAGAATTCAATTTAAAAAGTAAAAAAAAAAATTGTCAAAGAATTATACAGTAATGAAACCAGGCAGGCTCTAAGAGGGGAATTTTCTAACACGCATACACAAGACCACAGCTAAGAGACAGATAGACAGGTAACTAACAAACAAACAGACAGACAAACAAACAAACAAACAACCATACATACACGCATATGCACAGATCGACCTAGTAAAAAGCACCTCTCACTTGAAATTCATTGTAAAGTTTCAATTAAAGAATGCAATACGTTCAGCACTAATATTTATTAACCCATTTTGATTAATTTAATAATCTTTGCTTCAAAACCATTATTTTGAAAAAAAAAAACTGTGTTCTTGTAAAATCTTTTATTCTCAGTCTCCCAAGGGAAAATTCAATGTAATAAACGTGTAATATTATGCTGTACTAAATTAATTGTTTCTGGTCTCTTATCTTACTTGTACAAATGCTCATATTTACATCTGGGGTGAGTGAACCTACGCATATATGATTCCCTCAACAGTGAGCACATATATGTGAATACTGTTTTAAATTTTATGCCAAAGAAACAGCCTACACTGACAAATGCTACCATCCTGTTCTTTATAATAATTTCACTTTTTTGGAAAAGTTACTTTACACCACAGAAAAGATCTGTGATAGACGTAAAAATGTTTTACAAAAAAGGTATTACTGATGTTTTAAGTACTGCAAAACACTGTTAATTATAACTTATCCAAGAAACTCATGTGAGATGCTTGTCAATCCCACAAACGTTCAACCAAACAAATTAAGAGGTTTGACTTTTATATTTGTATATAAATCTGTTTCTACAAACTTAACGTTTGTTGATAATAGTAAACATATTTTATAATCAACTATCCATTGTATAATCAGGTTACATCACATGTGATAATTATACGAAGTAGTATTATTCCTAGTTGACTTATGTTGTCACTTTTATTTATTCATATAGGTAACCTCTGGTTTTATACCTATAATAAAATTTCTACCAAACAAACAAAAAGAATTCTAAAATTAAATAATCAATGCACACAATTGTATTAGATTTAAAATAATACTATAAAAGCCACTAACTCCTACATGTTTCAGGTACTGTGAACACCTTCAACATATCAACAAGCTTCTCCAACTTACTATGCACAATTCTGTCTCTTCTATATATTCTACACTGCAGAATTTCCAGCAGTTCCTTTTCATGAAAGAGACCAATATACCAAGCAGATGTTTTGTACAATCACTGTACTCCCTGATGATGGGCCAATAAGGCCTGAAACATGTAGGAGTTAGTAGCTATAATAATATTATTGTAAATCTAATACAGTTGTGTGCATTTGTTTGTTTATATTTTAGTAATTGAACTGTGATGCATGGAAGAGAAAATGTGAAATACACTACAAGATCTGTGTATGGTTGAGTCTGTTTCCACTCCCAACCACAGTCAGAGCTGCATGGACAATTTTGGAAAACTTGCTTAAATTTTTCCTTATTGAATGACTCTCAACAGCAGCAAAATTTGAAAAAAGCATAAAAGAAAAATTAAGGAATGTATCCTTATTTAAAACCAACCAAAAGTTCACTTTGTACATGGAAGTGAAGCAGATCCATAATTGAATGTGTATGTTGGAAAGAGTTCTATGTAATGAAATTACCCTGACATTTGGTAAAAGAAAGTGATATTTTAGACAGAATAAGTGCCAAGGGTGTCACCAGAATATGCAATTTCTTTATAAAGAGGGCGAATAAAGCTTGATCTGGTGGTTTCCCATATCGGGCTTAAGGAAAAGTTGTTTAACGTTTAGACGTCTAACATCAACTATAGTTGACGTACCGCACCACTAACCTCGAAAGTTGCATTTTATATATTTATTCAACAAATATAGGTACCGAATATTTTAAACATGGTGTATACTCTCCGTTTTTTTCTCTTCAAAATGAAGTTTGTTTCATAATTCTAACATATTTGGTTCCTGTATTATTCACATTTTATATACACGATGTGCTAAAATTTAAAAAAATAATTCCGGCGCCAAAAGGTTAAACTTACAGCATGCTTTTGAGTGAAATATACACCTGAAATTCATGGTTTCAAATATCAGCCCAGCGAGTTACACTCATGACTGAGGTTTTTGTGATTTACTAAGTCTCTTCAGACATGTATTGTGTCAATAAGCATTTTATGTTTCTCACAACACTCAGACCACTATGATACATTTGCATGTGTGTTAGAAACTTTAGTAGCTGCTACTAGGGAGATTGGACTGGAAGTAAGTGCCGATAAAACTAAGTACATGGTCATGTCTCGAGATCAGAATGCAGGACAAATTCACAGTGTGAGGAATGATAATAGTACCTTCGAGAGGGTGGAAGAGTTTAAATATTTTGGAACAACTTTAACAAATCAAAATTCTATTCTGGAAGAAATTATTAGCAGATTGAGGTCAGGAAATGCTTGCTATCATTCTGTGCAGAACCTTTTGTCTTCCAGGTTGCTACCCAAAAATTTAAAGATCAAGATATATAGAACTATAATTTTGCCTGTTGTTTTGTATGGGTGTGAAACTTAGTTGCCGACAATGTGGGAGAAAAGGAAGCTAAGGGTGTTTGAGAACATGGTGTTGAGGAGAATATTTGGACCTAGGAGGGATGAGATAACGGGGGAATGGAGGATATTGCATAACAAGGAGCTAAATGATTTGTACTCCTCACCCAATATTGTGCGGGTGATAAAATCGAGAAGAATGAGATGGGATGGGCATGTGGCACGTATGAGTGAGGAGAGGGGGGTGTATAGGGTCTTGGTGGGGAAACAGGAGGGAAAGACACCACTGGGGAGACCTAGGCATAGATGGGTGGATAATATTAGGATGGATCTCCAGGAGGTGGGATGTGGGTATATGGACTGGATTGGGCTGGCCCAGGACAGATACAGGTGGCGGACGCTTGTGAGTGCGGTAATGAACCTTTGGGTTGCGTGAAATGCGGGGAATTTCTTGACTAGCTGCAAACCAGTTAGTTTCTCAAGAAGGACTCTGCACCATGGAGTAAGTAAGTAAGTAAGTAAGTAAGTAAAGTAAGTAAGTAAGTAAAGCAAGTAAGTAAGTAAGTAAGCAAGCAAGTATGTAAGTATGTGAGTAAGTAAGTAAGTAAATAAGTAAGTAAGTTACTAGTGTTAGAACTGCTCCACAGATAACTGTAAGCCAATATTCTAATCTACTCTGCCATGTCACTTATTTCACATCACTATGGCATACAATTACAGTGATATAAAAGGAATATACTTGTTCAATACTAATGATGTTTTATTATTGTAAAAATTTCCCAATATTTAAATCAATGTGTAAATTTGTCAGAAAGCTTAATACTGACAGTCAGTCACCATAAAGAATTCAGAAGGAGAACAGTCACCACAAAGTGTTACTTTAAATAATCACAATGACAGAATCACTAATTAAAATCTCTTCTATTTTTTAGATCCATGGGAATAAGACTGTTTCCTTAGCACGTAATTTCCCTTTCATATCTCCTCATACAATTCATTACACCTTCTGGTTCAGTGTATTAAAATATATCACAGTACTATAAATCTCCAAATTCATGTGCCCTGGGAAACTTATACATTTTTAAAAGTTAATTCTGCAATACTATGTCTGCTTAAAGAATCAGTTTTGTGGATTAAACTTTGGTTGTAGGTACACATAAGTCCCATGCCAATGGATTATTTATCTTAATAAATTAAATATTCTTTGTTTTAATTATTTACAAATTATGTAATTTCCACTTCCAATTTCACTGTTTATACTACCATGAATGTGATCACAAACCAGTCAATTGTTTGGTTAAACGTGTTGGATGTTTTCATATAGAGGCAGCAAGTAGGAATAGAGGTACTTGTATAAAGTCAGAGAAAGAACACAAGAGGGAAAGAGAGAGCTTCACTCACCAACTCCGGGATATGGCTGCATCCCAGGATAGGCCGCAGCATGTTGCAGAGCGGCCTCTCCATTTGCCAGACCCTGTGCTGGAATGGACAAGTGGAGCGCATCTACATAAAAGTTATCTCGGTCCTTAGCCACAACTGATGTGCACAAATATGAACAAAGGGGTCGACAGGCAACTGTCAGGCTCTTCTGTCACTGCTTTCAACTAAAAGAACTTAATTATCATGGTTTAGCAAATACAAAACACACTTTACTTTCCTCGTATGTCATAAATGAATAGCAGACATATTTTTTTGATATATGGCTGAATGTAGACAAATACTTTATCATAAGAGTCCTTTGAAAGCAGCAGTAGATGAGTGTAGCAAATTGTATATTTCTGAAATAAATATTAGCACTATTTACATGAAGAAACTTATCACAAGCCCAGGATCAAACAAATAAATATGTTTTAATGAGGCCCCAGTATTTGATAGTTTTGTTGCTCTTGGGAGAACTGAGGTCATTAATCTAGAAACCTTCCTGTGAGTTGTGAGTGACATACATTGGGTTGTAACTGAAAAAGTCCATGTGCTGTTAAAATAAATAATGGGACTCAAGTTACAGATATTCAAGCATGAAATGCTACTTTTACTTAAACAATTTACACATTAAAAAAATTATACCTAAATGCCTGACATTATGAATTCACATTAATAAATGTACATACATTTAATTCTGACATAACCAGCAGTCAAACGTTAATTTATTGACAGGTTAAAAATAAAATGTGTTATTGTATAATAAATTCCTGTTAGCACATACAAAGACAGTCTTCATCTCTGATGGTATAAAATAGTGGCAGGTAAACACATTTTGCTATACGAATGCAGGTTCTGCCATTTTTTACCATAGGTGAAATTAAAGATGATAGAATACGACCAGTAAAAATTTTAACATAATACTATGGGGGGGGGGGAACTTGAAAGAATATACTGGTAGTATATGTATTGACTGGATTCGCAAATTAAGAGACTAACCGTGCTGAAGAATATGCACAGGAAGATCTTAAAAGAGGAATACTGTCTTCCAGGATGTATGCTGAGTAGTCTGGTACAAATTCACCAAATTTCTGGACAGTCTGCTGTCTCCATATTCCATCTGACCTGAAGATTATGGCATGTATGTCCCTTAAAAATGTCGGTAAATTTGTACCAGATCACATGTCATCTCATCCTAGAAGACTGCATTCTTAACTGTAACTTTTGTGAGAATTTCATATGTCACCTTACATATAGATAAAAAGTTCTGTTCTAAATCAAGATGAATACAGTATATTCCACCAACATTCTATATATTAATAATGTGCAAGCTATACTTACATACTACTCCTTACCTAGTCCAATTACTTTCAAACATCTCTCATACAGGGAACTAAATTACTACTAAAAAATATCTAAGAAAACAGTCTTTCATTAGCTTTATCATAAAATCAATGACTCTTTTCATGCACAATGAATGAATGATGAAATCACTTAATAAAAAGAAGCAAATAATTGTGTAACTCCAATACATTAACATTAACTTTCCTTTGACATACATTTTAAAATTCCTACCACAACTGCTGTAACATTACACTGTACATACTTATAGCAGACAGAGTGACTGGTGTGATGCCTAATCACTTATATGCTGCTTCCACTGGTGTGAATATACAATAAATGTAAATGTAGTGTCTGAAAATGTAAGATTCAATAAAGACACCAAAATTTTTTAATAACATACCAAATCAAAAAGTTAACAATTAGATTCAATAAAAGGTTCCTGTGAATAATTCTAGAAGTGAAGTAGCAACACCACATTAATTTAACAGGGAAATAAATCTTGATATGTAATGTAACCTGTATTTGGTTACATGCAATATGATGCAAAAAAAAATAGTATAAATTTAACAGACCTGAAAATCAACCATATTGTCATGCACACTGCAGCAAGATTTTGGCTTGTATTTATATTTCCTGTCACACTATGCATCAAGCTATAATACACATCTACCATCATCATGTATTTTGAAGACTGCTGTCTTTTGGTGTGTGATTCCTCATGCTTCCATTATCAGGGTTGAAGGATCTCTGAGTATGGAGGTAGCAGGAACCTCAGAAATGTTGATAAAATTCCACTAACAAGTCAATATTGCAAGCACAAAGTAATTAAGCACACATTAAATTCAGGGTATGCTTGTAACGGATCAATCCAGAATCTTGTTTCTTCCACTTTGCTATCTACGAATAAAAAGCATAGAACATACAAACCTACAGTTTAGCATATTGTTTTGTATAGGTGTAAAACTTGGTCTCTCACATTTAGAGAGAAACAAAGGATGAGGGTGTTTGAGAGTAGAGTGCTGAGGAAGATATTTGAGCCTAAGAGGGACAAGGTAACAGGAGACTGCTGCAGACCTCATAATGAGCAGCTTTATTATCTGTACACCTCACCAAATATTATTTGGGTGATAAAATTAAGAAGGATGAGATGAGCAGAGCATATGCAGGTATGGGGGAGAAGAGAAAGGTGTACAAGGTTCTGGTGGCTAGAGCTGATAGAAAGATACCACTTGGAAGTCCTAGTGGGAGATATGAGGATATAAAAAGAAATATGAAAGAAAGAGAATGAGAGGTTTTGGACTGGATTAATCTGGCTTAGGATAGGGACAAGTGGCAGACTATTGTAAACATGGTAATAAAACTCTGTGCTCTTTATAATGCAGGGAATTTCTGACTAGTTGAGCGACTATTAGTTGCTCAAGAAGGACTCTGCTCCATGCAATTAGACTGTTATGTAGTTTACCTGTTCACCTGAACATTTATGCTGGGACAGCTTAGCCAGTACAGCCACTGGCTATGAGGTTGCAAACAGGGGTTCAATTTACATCAGGGGGAAGGAAATCGTTAACCACCTTGTCACGAATTACACCATGACTCACCCAGATTCCTAACCATTGTGTGAAGAAGGCCACTCACCTCCATCTAGTGCCAAGGTCTAGAAGACATGCAAGTTTACCTCCATGCCTTCAATGTGCCAACATGGCACAGTGCTTGGATAAAGGTGCAAATTTATAGTTTTTAATAGGTAAGGTCCCCTAGGTGATAAAGATTAAGTAAGAAGTCATTACAATGTTGAATGTAGCTAGTTTATAACACTGAAGCACCATTGTTTTTCAACATAATCCCCATGCACACTGATGTATTTGTCCCATAATGATATAAACTTGAAAATTCCTTCATGGCAGTCTGGACTTTTGCCTTCGCAACCATTCATCAACAGCCACTTGAACTTCCTCACTGTAAAATTGGCGTCCTTCCTAGGGTTAATTCAGCGGCCCAGAATCAGTTCCTCCATGTGTGCTGTGCTCACAGCAGTCCCTCTTGTGCTGTGCCAACTGATGTGATCATCATTTATCTGTGATAAAATATTTTTGAACCTTCTGCACTATTTTCTGACATTATTCACTCTCCTTATGCCATCACCATATTCCTTGATCAACTGGGGGGTGAATTCTGATATGGGAAACGTGTTTCATCCATAAAACTGAATTGCAGTATAAACTTCTTTGCAGTCCAATACCATTGCTCTTGCACATAAATTTATCCCCTGAAGAGCATCTGACTTGGCTCATGTGTCATCCACTACATGTTACCTTTAGTACAAATGCTATCATGTACCAAAAAATGAAATGCTTGATTAACACAGAGTTAGAGTCTAGGGAAATCTACCTATTGAATGGGCCTTATATTTACCTTACCACCTACAATAACATAGACCAGAACAATCTGTGAATGTGGACAGGTTAGTTTGTGTGTAAATTAGTGAAATTCAAAATGTCTAAGAGGGACAATATATACTAAAAAGAAACATATATATATATTTTAAGTATGTAGTATTACTTGTCAAACCATAGTGCATGTGTGTGTGTTAAAAACACAAATATGAGTCAAGTTGTAATACAGCATGAAAATATTGAAATACAGTGATACATGACACTTATTTGTTGCTTTCCCTAATTGATGGTAGGCTATTACACCGAAATTCTCAGTTACTGAGAACCCATAGTCTTCAATTTAATTAAAATCACATATGGGGTTGTTATTTGCAATATGTGCTTTATAGTCTTGTAACTTAACATTTGTTATAGGAAGCTACTGCTATGGAACAACTTTTTAAAGACACAAAACATAATACTGACTAGTATTAAGGTGTCAGGTTTAAAAAAAGTACATGTATATTCTATTTACTCAAGGATAAATTCTATTCACTCAAGGCTAAACTGAAATAGATTAATGTAAAATATTCTCATGTGGCATGAATGGATGAACACAGATATAACAGAGGGTAATTTGTTTGTGCATTTCTCGTCTAAGGCATCCTTTAACCTGTAACAAAATTACCTAAAACTACCCTGAATATTTTCAGCTGTTAAGGTATTTCAAATGTAAGCTCTGTAACAAATTTATTTTATGTTATCAGATCAACCAAAAATGCATGCTACAAGTTTTTTTAATAACCTCAGCATGCAGCTGGTGATGGCAATATGCAAAGAAACATATACATAAATAATTGTATGAGTGTAAGTACATGTCCCTGAACTTCCATATCTGACACTGTAACAATTTTATGTTGGCCAAAGCAAAAAGGTATTGGAATTACAAAAGAATATATCATCACATGTTTTTTTGTCCCCATCATTGTGGTATATGGTGAAAATACTATGCATTAACCCTTATCCTGCTAATGTGGAGTATAGGGTGAGCTCTTAATAATGTCAGTAAATGGCAGATGGGATTTAACTCGGCATTTAAAGAGTTAAACAGATTCCAAGCAATGAAACAGCAGTGGACATATATATATATATATATATATATATGAAAGAAATCTGTTACGATGACTAGGTATCAGACATGGAGAAAACTGTAGAGCTGAAAGGATTTCATACACAAGATTAACTGACACTTCGTCCTGCATTTTTCTTTCAAAATATTGTATTATGCCATAATAAATTCAGTCTTCCATTAAACATGAAAAACTACATTCATTCCTTTAATGAATACTTCATTGGCTCTCCCACGTGCCCACCAGTCTGTCACTGTAAAAGACCTCATCACACTAAAGAAAGCAACTGATAATAGCGACAATTCAAAAGCTGGAACAGATGATAACAGTGCAGCATATCAGACACAATTTATGGGCATGCCCATCTGCAAAGAGAATAGGGTGATGGGGTGAGGTGGCTGAGATACTTACGCGCAGGATATGTCTGCGGAATGCCATTAGTGTAGACGGATGGATCGGAGCCAGCAGGTTGCCCATTTGGGGTCTGTGCTGCCATGTTGAAGTTGGGCATGGTTGGGGAAGGCAGGCTAGGAATGGTGCCATTAACGGGCTGGCCTGAACCCGAACCTAAAATAAGAGCTGATTAGTTGAAATGGAATTACAATGATATCAAATTGAAGCATGGATCGAATAATTAAGTATAAGTCAGGGCTCAATTTGCTGCAGGAAGGAATACAACAATTTTGTAACCATCCTGTTCCTGTTCTTGAGAAAATGAGATTTGCAATGACTGCAGCATGACTGTTAATATGCACCAAGCAGTCTAGATAAGAATAGGAAATAATAGTGTTAAATTGACTCTTATTATACTGTTTATTATTACTGTGCTAAATTTACTTAAACTGTTTACCCACACATACCTCAGCCATGAAAATTATTACATTTCAATATTACATGGCAGCTGTTAATTAAATGCCCTGTTATGGGCTGGACAACCACGGTTCTCATTTTGAAAGAGGCAGGGATTTATATCTTCACAAGTGCCTCTAGAATGGTTTTGGAGCCACCCAATCTTCTGTCCAGAGTGTAGACAGATTTCATATCTCAGTGGTAAGAGTGAAGGTGGCCACTCAATTTCACCAGGCACTAAGGATTAGAATGCTTTGAGATATACTTTTGTCCCACCTATGTTTCCATGTCATGCTGAAGGAAATATTTATCTGCACTCAATCTGTTAAATTTTGCTGTATTGACTGTGTTCATCCATTCCTGAGCCTCATTTCAAAGTGCACGAAAAAGAGAATTATACATAAATGTTTAACAATGGGCAATGCCAATGTTAAACTAATATTTCTAATTTACTTAACTATGCAAAGAATATTCTTGGACGTCATAATTTACCTGCATTCCACCTAAGTTAAACACACAGAAATTAAAAAAAAAGTGTTCATATGATAACGATTTTGGAATAGAACAGTATATAAAAATATACATCTTACACTATTACTTTCAGATTACATGGTAAGAATGGTTAAGGTATTCTGCAATCCTGCTTGACAATAGGCACAAATGGAACCCTGAACAAACTATAGCCTACATACACCAAGACCAGCAACAGACAATAAGATTCAGCTGTTCTCTCACTGCGTAAATATGTACAAGGAGTTGTGAACATTCCATCTCACCTGGTATGACAATCAGAGTGACCTCCATGAATCCCTGCATTCTGCATGATATCATGCTGTGACATTATTCATGGATATTCTTAATTTTGATACATGTTTAGTAAATTCATGGCAGTAAATCAGTCGGCACACTTGTATTTTGTTTTACTAATAGTCAATGGTGAATGCAGACCTTTGCACAAGAGTGAGAATATTCAGAAATGAGATGCATCTACCAACAGCAATTATGAAACACTCAACTTACTTCTCTGATTATGATAATTAACAGGTATACTATTTTATATGGGGAATGGGAGGGCACTTACATTATTTATCACTACAAGTGTGAAACATTTCTTTAATGTTCAGTTTTGTTTTGTTGTAGTTAAAAGGTGTGCAGTTAACAGATATAGTTACTGACCCACAATCAGAGAATTAAAATGTACTGATGTTTCAAAGAGGTACAAATTTTGTGTGGTATAGTATCTGAAACCAAATGTCTTCTTGCAATTGAGAACTCAAGGATGAGACCCTGATGGCCTTAATTACATTACAGGAACATATACAAATATTTACAGATATTCTAGTTTCTTGCATGGATTGAGAAAACTCCAAGAAATCAAAAAGAGACAACAGAGAGTATGTGTAACACTTTTATACAGTATGCATACCATCAGAAGTAGTGACAATGGTACTGACACTTTGCTTAGAGAATTGGGCACTATGAAAATTTGCCCATAATTGAAAAAGAAATAGGCTTTCTTGCCCATAATATTCATGATTCCTTTCCAAATGCAAGAGTAAAATTCAAGAAAGGGTGGAGTTTTCCTAATTGATAATAATATACAACTGCCATAGAAAACAGTGTTTCAATAGCAGCTGAATGGTTGTGTCTGAGTAAGACACAGTATTAAATATTAAGGCCTAATGCAAGGCAGTCAAAGACAAATTTCAGAATGTACGTGACAAAACATCAGTAGTGTTCAGCAAAATTTTCACTAATTCACTCTAAAGTCATTTTTAATGAAACACAAATGCTAATATTTATTAGCCACTCAATGCATTACTGTAGTGGAGCGTACATATTGTCCAGCTGGACAAGCACTGACAGCATGCTTTTATTTAACACCATAACCCAAAATTAAAATTCAGCTGCCAATACCAAGCTACTGTGTGATTTAGAATACCCATCCTTGAATGATAAAGCTTAATGAGGATCCAATCATCCTGATATGCTGTGGGATGTGTACATTCCTACGGATAGGCCAGACGTGTGAGAGGCATGTGTCTTAACATTTGATACCTTGAATTGTTGTTACAAAATATCAACTTGTTTCGCACATGATTATGTGTCATGTTCTTTAGTGACAGGCCTGGTCATGAATATGTAATGTATATAACTGTGAATCACTCATAAATGACTCTTCAGGATTTATCAGAAGATCAAATGGTCGAGTTGAAAGTTATAAATTAAAAATTTTATGAAAATTATTGGGAAGTAATCTCAAAACAATGAAGAACAATATTGGACAGGGCATAATTTGCAAAACAGTATACAAAATTGAGGTTTATTAAGCTTCCTTAAAAATGGAAGTAATGAGATGTAAAATACTTGAAGACTTCCATATTGAATTATCACAGATTGGCGCATTTCATCATCAGAATTACCCAGCAACACTTACTGAAATTTTCCAAGCTGAATTTCAAAAAAATCTTTCCCCCTTTTTAACACATTCATACTAGGTCACAGACTGAATCACAAACATGACTTACATGTAGGGCATTTTCTTTTACTTGTAACATACACATAGAAAGACATAAACTGTATGTAACATTGAAGGTTTAATACTAAGAGCATGGTAATATTTCATGTATGTACAGAGTTCAAGGCTATGTTATACTACACACACACACACTAAAAATCGTGAATGTCACAAGCTGTTGCTAGTCTTGAGTAATACACAACTAGAACATGCATGTCTCACTTATGTTACCTACTTACTAACAAGTGACTTTAGGAAACAGAAACATATATTGGCTGGCTGTACTAACTTGACCTGAAGGAGTCAATAGGGGAAATAGAAGAGCAGGTTGGTTACTGGTTACAGTTAAATCAGGCGACTGAGGAAATAGAAAGGCATGTTGACTATTGATTATGATCAAATCAGTCCACTGAGAAAATAGTGAAGCATGTTGGCTGCCTACTAAGATTAATTCAGACATACAAGGAAACATACAGTCAAGCTGTTTAAAGATAAAGATTAAGGGAGCTGACTTAGAAAACAACACAGTAATCACATTGTTAAAACTACAGTCAATAGTAAATTAAACCCTTCTGTCTCACTACATCATACAATGCTGCCAATACATTATAATAGTGTTTGACAAGAAGTGTAATAAATTTAAAAGTGGCGTGTAACCAGATGTTACAGCAATGAACAACACTTACTACTTTTTTTCGTGTGATGTAAGGCATAGTTTTCTAAAAAATCAGAATTTTATAAAAAGGAATGGTTTCAAGAAAAGTATGAAAGATAAGAAACTAAATTATACAGTGCATAACAAAACCAAACTTGGAAATGAAGAAATATTATCTTTTCAAAATGGAGAAGAAATTATTTCTATAATGACATATTTGATGAATAGGCCTTCATATTAAAACTGATGTAAGTGCTGCCTTCAAATTATCTTGCTGATTAGAACATGGTAATACTTACGTATGTTTATTTGCACGTGCTATACTGTGTTGTGACTGCAATTCATTGGAATTCTGAATAAATTAAAATAAACTTACCTGTTTCTGAGGTATGTAAACAAACTGTAATTGAGGCTTCTTGGTCAAGTGGGAATAGTAGTGCAATGGAAAGACTGAAATGGGTTTATTCCTTGCTTTCCATCTCTCTACATATTGTATAACATGAAAATTAACAACAACTAAAAAATGCTCTTTGTACGTGTAGGGTTACCAGACTTCTGTATTTGGCATATTTGCAATTCTTTCAAAATTTTTTAGGGTCATGTACATATGTACATGTGTGTGTGTGTGTGGTGTGCATGTGTATGCTAGCACTCGGGTGTGTGTGCGTGCATGTGCATACGTATGTGCGTGTGTGTGTGTGTGTTTGTTTATTTGTTCATCCGTTCAGTCACACATGTAACAATGCACACATCAATTACAGATTACAATTTACCTATTACAACATAACTTACAATATATGGACATCTACCCAATTTAATATAATAAATAACAATACAAAATTTAAGGTCAATTGGGAGTGGAATCTGTCACTACAAATAGGAATATGTGTATTTGTATATTTATACTTACAAGTTAAGAATTTAAATTAAAAATAATAATATGTGAATTATATTACATGTAAGACTATTTAGATATTTACTTTTAAAATAATTACACTGCGCCAAGATCTCTTGGAATTCCAAGTAAAATATTCTTCCGAATGTGTGTGTGTGTGTGTGTGTGTGTACATATGTATGTATGCATAATGAGTGTGTCTAAAATAGTCCAGCAGTATATGTAAGAAACTTACCTGATGTGGGCGGTACAACTGGGTTCGCCATGCCATTGAGTGTTGCATGAGGAATCTGAGTTGCAAGAGCTGCCATGGGGTTGATGTAAGTGCCTTGGGCTGTAGCAGCTGCCATCAGAGCTGCCTGTTGCTGCATGGGCTACCCGCAAAGCACCATAGCACATGCAGAAAAAGCAACGAAAAAGAAACACAGATCAGATGAGAATTCAATCAAATATACATAATATATTAATTACATTTCTCATAATAAATAATGATTTTTGAAAGTGGTAAATGTGTAGTTCTGAATTCCCACAAGAAAATAAAATACGAGCTATAGAAGAAGGTGTTGACTGTGTGTGTGTGTGTGTGTGTGTGTGTGTGTATATATATATATAAAGATAGAAGCTTGAGAAAGAATTTTAGGTAGAAAATCGCTTGAAAAGTGGCCATTTAGAATATTAGGAAGGATATAAAATATAACAATGTGACAGATAACTGGAAAAAGTGAGATGTGAGGATGTGAAATGGAATGAACTGACTCAGAACAGTCTACATTCGAAGCCCTGCACACTTTTATCAGTACAGTAATAAAATGACTGAAAAGATTAGGCATTTTATTTAGTCTCAGACTCATGCATATTTGTATTTCTCAACTGTACATTAAAAAACAGCAGCAAAGGGAAACTGCTTAATACAAATATGTGAAAGTTCAACTAATGAATTTGACAAAGTTTTCTAGAATGTTGGCAGTATCAGTGTACATAATGGAAGCAGTTTCAGACACACAGAATTAACGACACCAAAATTAAGGCAAAAGTCAGACATGGCATACAGTTGCTACTTAAAAAAAGTTTCACGTGCACCTTTGATGAAAAATGAAGATATGAAACTGTAATTTTATGTGTCATGTATTTTCTGTCTAAGTGAAGTGAAGGTGTCCAGGGCCACATTATGGGACTGGCCAGTCCTGGGGTGCCAAACTGGGAGGGGCTCTAAGAGATCACTGGAATAATCAGATGCTAGTACACTCAGGTTTAGACACGTGAAAATTTTTCGAAAATTATCCTTTGGGTTCACGCCCTCGAAAGGGTTCTCCAGCCATGTCATAGGCCGAAAAACTTAAAGAAGACTGGCTTTAAGAGGTGTCAGGTTATTAACATGCCCGGGGCGCCGACATATCTCGGCCGGTCCTGAATGGATCAGTGGTACATGAATGTCTACTAGAGATTTATAGGAGGAATCATGTACCTGCGCATAGGCGCCGTATGCCCCAAACTGGTTGAAGACGAAAGGGTTAAGGAGACTCATGTTGCCGGCCATCTGTTGCATGCGGCGCAGCTGGCGTTCTTTTTCTGTGTCAGCAAATTTCACCACGAGGCTTGAGGAAGCACCCTGAAACAATGTGCCATACGGAATTGAAGCAAAATAAATACGTACAGAGATTTATTCTTGCACATCCTCTCGCGCCAAAGTATCCACAGAGTTTGGAGGCTGGATGTACCGTTATCGTTGTCCCCGGCCCAACCTTTCACCCACTCAGAGTGGGCTCTTAACTTTCGCCGGTCCACCATAAGGTGGATGAGAATCTAGCCCACTAAAGGTTGTGGACTGCTTTTAGCCTGAAAGTATGGGCAACGTCCAAACGTTCAGTCATGACCACTCATTCTGACTGTACTGGTGGATTATAAGACACAGTGGCTAAAATAATAGAGCTTACCAAGGAAACAGAAATAAAGTGAATCGTACACATACTGATATAAAACCGCAATTCCAAATTACTATAGCATGTTTACCGTAGTTTTGTTATTCTGATTTTTATTGTTCAATAATACTATTTATTACACTGACATCAAACATCCTTCACAGGTATTCTATACATTCAAAAACTGGTAACATCTCTGCAGCAAATATGATTGAGAAAATTCTTTCGCCTGAAATTTTTTAAATTTTGTGCATATTTAATGCAGTAAACACAGAAGATAGCTCAAATCTTGAAGTACAGCGGCAGGCCAGTTGGTCACAAGAGTGCATATTAATGTACCTTTTACCTCCGCAAGTTCGTTCTTGAATGATAACCTACAAATACACACCATATGCAAAATTTTCTTTCCAGTTTATAATTTTCTTTCAAATTTTGTTATAAACTGACTCTGTTAATTTTTAATTACTCAGCAGTGAAACGTCAAATTACCAGCCACTAAAGATACAGTTTTTTGGCTCTTACACATTTTCATAACGCAGATACAGTAATATATCTTGGCACTGTAAGGGTGAACTGATCCTATACCCTGCACCAATAATTAATTTATTTCATACTGCTCGAGGCAACTGTTTGTATTATACTGCAGGAAATGTGGCTGTACACTCTACCTTCTTCACATACATTTCATACCCTTAACGATTCAGGTATCCACATTCATAAAAATGTATATTATTTTGCCATTCTTGCAAAAAGAGACATATTCCATTAAGTGGTTCTGTAATTTTCAACACTGCAATTACATTCGTGAATTCTTTACCTACATTTCATACCCTTAACGAGTCAAGTACCCACATTCATAAAAATGTATATTATTTTTCCATTCTTGCAAAAAGAAACACCTTCCATTAACTGATTCTGTAATTTTCAGCACTTCAGTTACATTCGTGAATAATAGATGACTAGACACGAATGGAGAAGTGACAGAGAAGCAATGCTGAGCGATACTTTAAACGTCCCAGTACGGTTTTAATGTTGCATTTGACTAACCAATTAACGAAACAAACAGCCAAACAACCAGTTACAGAACTACGTATTGTAAACCTTAATGAGAGGCTCAGATGGTCTAGAAATTCCGTGCATCTATGGAGTCGTAAAATTCGTCGCTGTCATCACAACAGCTGGTCACTGAACCCTGCCCTCGGTAATCTGATACAGACCACAACCTTGCAATCCACTTCCTTCACACTCATTGCACACGCCCGAATATTCGAAGTGGTTTCTTCCCTTAAGGATTTCAGATTAGAATATCATACGCATTCCTCACCTCCCTCACTCATAACAAACTAGACGGGAAAAATTGCTTGAGAAGGAAATAAGTCTCAGTTCCACGAATTTCGTCTCTGCAGTCACACACTTCCTTTTTGTCTGACGCTAACTAATGAATTCTTGTTATGCGTGTAGAGTCAGGAACAGGAAATTTATAAAACATTTCTCTTCATTATGGTTTTTTAGTAGAGAATTTTTCCTTCTTCATAACCCGTTATTGATTACTGGTGTAGTAGTGTCTGTCTGTCCATCTATCCGTCCGTCCGTCCGTCTGCCCGTCCGTATGATAAATACTTAAATATGACAAGAAATTGGTAGTCTGAATTGTGTAACTTAATGCAAATAGCACGTCATCGGTGAACAATTACACGGGATGCCTTTTCACCCCGTTACAAACCGTACTGCGGACAGAGTATGTCACGATATGTAGGACTTCACTAACAGTGGATCAATCAGAAATACCATCCAAATTTATCTAAAAGCGTATAATATAAAATTATATTACATTATAAGATGGAAGTGACAGCAAAAATAAAGGACAGTCACGAAACGCTGGTGGTTCATTGTTATTGTATATACAGTCGAACCCGGTTAAAACGACATTGGTTAATGCGACACCTCGTCTATAGCGTCAGGTATACCGTGTTACCAATTAATTCCTCACCGTTAGCCATTACATTATGCTACTGGTTTAGGAAAATATTCTTTTATAACAACACAAAATAATCAGTTCCTTTATGACGTCATAACCGAGTTCGATTGGGCTTAAAACCTTTGGAAGCCATAATATAGCAGGAGATCCGAAACAACAAAAAAATTCGAGCAACGTTTTAGGTAAGGATATAGGCATGTCTAAAAATTCAGTCTGAGGCATTATTAGTATACCTTATTTATTCTATTTGGGAAGATAGGATAAATGTTTCATCCCGTCCAAGTATGCGTTTACATCACCGTTACGGTGCTTCGCGAGATGTAAATAAGCGTTCCATAAGAAACTGAGAAAAAAATCATAAAGATTTATTAAATTTGAATTTACCTTGTTCTCTAATATTTTAAGATACTATTAATATAAGAACTTTTATAAGAGCCTTTCATCTAGTTACTAACAGATATCGTTACGCTAGCTTTTATGCAGTAAATGAGGGACCACAAGACCTACGTGTTCCGTAAATATTTAGTAAGCTAAAGAGTGTTCCGTGACCAAAAAGTGTTTGCGAAACGCTGGCATACACTAAAAAATTCTGCAGAAATAGATAAAAGATTTTCAATAAACTTAGTGTCAATATCTAAAATAGATGCCACCATATTCCTCTGCGTTGTGTAATTTCTGAAAAGCATAACATCAACATGGCGGTTGCAAAAAGTTTCAAAATGGAGCAGAGTCACATAACGTAGCGCAGCCTAATGATATTTGGTAAGGTAACATATATTCTAAAGGTGTTCCGCTTCTGTTCTGGAAATTTCTTTGTAGCCTACGAAATAATATGGAGGTCGCGCGTATTCTGTGTGTTTACTTTCCTGTTTGATGACGATGGTAAGGCGGCAGTGCAACTAAGTGTGTGAAATTTCACATGGAAAAAAAAGCGTTGTTATGCCTTAGAAATTACAAACATCGCGTCGGTACGAAGCTTTCATGCTTGCTCCATATTCGGCAAATTTGAAGTAAATGTTGTCTGATAAATTTAAACTTGGTTTTATGTTAAAATGGTTACCCAAATTTTATGCTGACTAATTAGGAGTTCTTGGTCGTATCGTCACACTGACGTCACTTATATGAAGCGATCTTAATACACTCTTGTTTCCTGTTGAAACGTACGGTTAGAGAACGCACCCCTGAAAATATATTTCAGCATTTATGGTAAGTTTAATGTAAACTACTCACAATTTCATGCAAACACAAGTCATTAACACAATTTTTTGCTAATTTTTTAGTCTAACTGTGCTTCTTTTCACAAGCAAGCATTGAAATTAAAATGGCAAGCCCAGTTCATTAAGCTTCATATGTGGCATTCCGTTGTGTTATGATAGTATAATAAACAAATATCATATATTAGACTAAGTTCCCTACTGTGGGCCGGCATAGATTAGTTGGTAAAGCGACTCGCTACAGACTGGAATCCCGGTGCGGAAGAGATTTTCCACGTCTGTCCAGAATGGCCCTGGAGCCCACCCAGCCCCCTATACAATGTGTACCGGGTCTCTTTCCCGGGGGTAAAGCGGCCGGCACGTGGTGTTGAACACTCCCCCTACTTAGGGCCGAGGCCTTCGTGGTCTCTGTTAGGATTAACTCAAGTTTAAGTTCTCAACTCTTGTGTGTATACAAAGTCATTGGCTTAGCAGGAATTCTTTGTACAGAATCGAAATGTAACAACACGTTTTACTATTTCAAGCTATTGAGATAAATGATTTAAAATGAGCGCAGAACACAGGCAGATTACCTTTAAATGCTATAACTTACTAGTAATACTGGAGAGGATTCGTTAAAAATCACTGTGCGGAACAGAAGCACATCGGCGACATTTAGTTGATGTACTTCATCTTCTGGGATGTTAAGAAGCGTGGGTTGGCAGTTACCGTTGTTTCGGTACGACCAGTCGGTACCATAATCAAGTGTCGAACAGGCCAAGAAGACCCTTGAAGATGGGATCGATACAGTTCAGAAGCGTCCGTAACTCATTACCAACCAACGCTCCGATCTCAGTAGTATCTGTCTTTCCATCAAAGTTATATATTCTGCTTTAAACTTTATTTCATTCGCTGGTATAATTATTTACGAACCAACTTGTCTGTCGCCTTCAAATATTATTCAGGTGGGTAAATGCATACGCAAAGTCAATACAAAATCCATTCTTTTGTCCTTTGTCATGTTTCGGTTATTCTCATTGAATTCTAGAAATTACTCAATTCAGTTAACCAAATTGATGTTACGGGGTATTTCACTAACCCATCATCCTCCAAAGGAGGAACTGAAAACAGGATTTCGTTAGATAGTTATAAAGGGTTTATGTACCTAATTTAGCTGGCAGCGTTAGCACAAAAAAGAACAAAACTGCAGAATACAGCAAAAGGATGAAGTTCTCTGCTTTATATTCGAATGTTATACTGTATATATATATATATATATATATATATATATATCGTATAAACTCCTATATAAAGAAACAAAAAGGATTCGCAACATAAAACTGAACAGAGGGAAGAGGATTATTTTGTAGGAAGTGGATTTGAAAGAGTTTTTCAATATTAGAATTCTACTGTGCAGTGACCCTTTGTAAAGGACGGGTAAAGCTGACAAACAAGTAGGAATAAGCACATTTGGAACTCCTGTAAGAATGAGTAGTCTAACATAAATACAAAAGGAAAGGAAGGAAGGAATGAAAGAAGGAAGGAAGGAAGGAAGGAACTAAAGAAAGAATTAAGTTTAGGTAGGAAGGAAGAAAGACAGCGAAGTATTATATCTAAGAAATGCACTGGCTAAGAAATATCGGCCTTGACTAATTTTTGTTTAAAGTTTTGACCCGACTGTAACAATTGCACATATCAAATTCGATACTTTAGAGCAAGTTACTTTGGGCAATGCATATGTTTAAAAACAGCACGTTTAATTTCTATTTATTCCGTTAAATTCCGTACCCTGTCGGTGCAAGCCAGCTCTCACAAACGACAAGACAGTCTGGCAATTTAAAGCACAGTGGTAACAATACGTACGGCCTCCTTCAGTACTAAAATATCCACATTTTTCAATATACAATGCCTTGAGGCGTTTCTCGTGCTCTTTGGCCCTCACTACACCCTGTATAATATTAGGCGCTTCGTTTTTGCAATGGAAACACAGTGTGTTTTCTGTATGGTACAAACTGAAGCTTTATCTACTGTATTATTCAGATAATTTCGTACTTCGAAGGCTTAACGGACATCTCATTTTTGCGACTAGTTGACGAAGTGACCACACTGTAACAAGCACCTTACAGTACGGAATGCGCCTCAGATTAAGGCGCCTCGTATGTAAAATGCACATCAGTTTTGAGAGCAAAGGAGTAAGTGTAAGTGAAGAAATAGCGCATAATAATTAGTTACCAACATAGAGGTCACAGCAACTGAAGAACACAGGTAGGTTCTTAAGATAAAATGTAAACGGGAAACCATACGAAGACGGAAAATAGTACAAACAGTTGAGGGCGGCAGGGAAGAGCTACTGTAAATGAAGACCGCTAGATTATCACAAATATAGTATTGAAATACAAGCAGAAATAAATATATACTGTCTTTGTAATGAAACAAAACACCGACAACACGACGGCTATGAATATATCTTAGCGAAGGGGTTTGTACCTGATGTATATTGTTACAAGGTAAACCTACAGGCAAAACGTCCTAAGCTCAAAACCTTAAAGGTAGAACAGACAAAAAGGACTAATCCTTGAAGGTGATAATTACCTCAAATTTATATCAGTTTCTTGATCAGCTATGCTTTTATAAGTTTATCAAAAAGCGCCCCTTTCCACGAAGTTATTCCCCTTACTTCGTGTCACTAAACGTACATAGCTAAGGATATGCTGTTAATAGATATACAGGAAACATTCTAGTAAATGAAGACTAGATAGGTAATGTACGTATAACGTAACACCGACGTGTATTCGTGTAACCGTTGTCGCAGTGGAAAAGCAGCAAGTATGACATTTTCGTAGTGTGGTTTTGTAGACTTAGAAATCCAGCATGCAATGGGCGTTCACTATATTGGCATTTGTGGCCTGCCCCGCTCTACAATAATTCCCCAACTTATCTCGTAAACGCAGGATTTAAAAGAAAAAGTTATTGGACATAAAATATGTTTTAATACAATATTTCTCTAAAACTCTTCTCATTCTAAGAAGAACTGAGCGAGATACGATTAAAAAAATGTATATTGGTCTTCATGTAAAGTGCCCGTTATTCTCGTCAGATTTTAATGAAACTAATTTTCTCGACATATTTTCGAAAAATCCTCAAATATCAAACTTTTTGAAAATCCGTCCAGTTGGAGCCGTGTTGTTTCATGCGAACGGACGGACGGACAGACAGGACGCAGCTAATTGTCGCTTTTCGCAATTTTGCGAATGCACTTAATACCTTTCAATCAAATATAAATATCTGAGACACGTGTTCATCGATTGACATGATATTGACACAGATATGAATGTGGTATGTTTGGTATTCTTTTAGTAAACACATTTTTTACAGCGTAACCGTACAAGTGGTTATTTTGGCAAGGAGAAGGCACGCTCCACAATGTGACACCTGTTGATGGCATAAAAAAATTTAGTGGCGCGGGTCGTGGATTGTATCCAAGAAAAAGAACACTCCCGCTACAGCAACTGGTGGCAGTATACGCCACATCTACCGAGAATATGTTGCATAGTGTGCCAGAAAACTTGATGACATTTGGCAAGCTTTGTAAGCACAAAAAAAACACATAACCTGAATATTCCTTGCTGTGTAGAAACTGATAATTGAATATGAAATGTGCTACGTAATAGCTAAACGAAATTTATGAATCACGAAGACGAAAAGAACCTTCAAACCTGTACTGAATTCGTCGTAATTAACAGCAGTTAAGTAAAAATAAATTACGAGTGATGTCTTTGTTAAGTGAATTGGTATTTCCTTGGTTTGCCTGCAAGTTAACGTTCCGTAGGAAAAATTTCCAGATTTTTTCAGGCAACTGTAGTTGATCCCCTGCCTTCAAAAAATGTAAGTATAACTCCACACGCAGGATGGTCCAACAGTATATCGAAAACAGTCCCTTGTGTTAGTAGAAATGTTCAGGTTTAATCCTGTTAACACGGGCGTGAGAAGGCTGCAGGCATTTTTTCTAATTCAGTAACTCTAGTTCATTAATTGTTGTATAAGTTCAGTACGTAATAAATTATTTTACAACACCTGTAATGCACGTTTTCCCAAACTGTTAACCGACTTTTAGGCCATTATTCTTGTTCTATTCCAGACGGACGTTATCCATGTATGCGTGCTACATTAATTTTGGTTTAAGGCTTTCCTCACTCTTATATTTTGAAATTTCATTCTCTTCGAAATATTAAAGACAGATGTGTTACAGCTGTGTAAAAGACGTCTTTAGCTTTTAGCATTAAAATGAAGAGGTCAGTTAAGAGTTAAAAAAACTGGAAACGTGTGAAGGACAAACATGCAATAATAATTATTATTCGGTAGCCAGTCAATCATCAATTTATTTGCGTCCTATCTGTAATTGTTACTTTATCAGTTCGCCGTCACGTATTAGTCCATTCAAAGTAGCTACATTGTAAAAGAGAAGTTTAAATACGGTGCAACAATGCTTTGTTTGCACAAAGCCATGCTAAGTCCTGGAATTGGACAGCTGGATTGAAAGGACAGCAATGCGGTTCATTTGTCACATTACAGCACGGTTCCACTGCGTATAACGTATTCCGTCATTGGGGAATTAACTGTCAGGCAGTGTACTGCCAATCCCGGAGGCCGTACCGTCTACGGCACATGTAGGATCGCGAGGTTCGGATTTCGCTGAAGCATGGATGTTGATCGCGTGTTTGTTTTGTGTTGTGTAGGTAGCGGCCTAAGCGATGAGCTGATCATTCGTTCAGATGAACCTAAGTGTTTAAATGTGTGCGACCTACAAACCTCAGCAATGAAGCGGCCTAGGCCTGAGTTAGGCTGCTGCACCACAGAAAAAGAAATGTGTGTAGTTCTTTTTCAAATGAAGCCAACCAGATGCACACTACTTCTTAGTATATTTATTTCAACTTCTCTACATGTTTCGGGCAACTATGTGCCCATCATCAGGAGAAATTACTGTATCTGTGCGGCGCTAGTATTTTTCACTCTGTATGGGTGGTTATCTGGTCTGCAGACCAGACACTGTACTTTCAAATCACCGATAATACAGTATGTTGAAACCACGATTAATATTGTACATTCGAACAACTGTTAATACTGTATGTTCATACAACACTTAACGCTGTACTGTTGAACTCACTGTTAATACGGTACGTTAAAACCCCTCTTCATACCGTACGTCCAAACCACTGTTAATACTGTACGGCCAAACCACTGTTAATACTGCACGTCCAAACCACTGTTAACAGTGCTGATTAAAACTACTTTTAAAATTTTACGTGCAGCTGAGGTGAATAATTATACGCTGCTTAACTTGCAGCACTTTTCGATTAGTTTCGTGCACAAATTTGGACATAATGTAAAATTTTCGAAATTAATGACTAAGTTTGGTTCGTTTCAATTACCTTCGGGATGTAACGTCATACTTACGTAGTTCTGAACTCTACGTCTTTTGTGTAAGCGTATGGAATGTGCGACCTGCTGCTGTTACGTTATGAGCTGCAGCAATGCGAGGGTCCCTAACATAGTGCTATCAATAATTCCGCTCACATTTGGAACAGAGGGCGCTCAGCATGCTGTCACGCACAGCGAAACGTTCACGGGGTCCCGCCTAGATCAACAGGTGGGATCGAGGTTTTTTTTTTGACGACATCCAGGGCATTTTCTTTCACACATCCCATTTTAAAACCGAATTTGGGAAACGGTTTCTGCTGTATAGCTAAGGATTTTTTGTCTTCTAGTGTGCTATCTAAGTGCGTAAATATTAAGATAGATACAACTAATTTTACCTGTATTTTATGAGTGCATAACTTTTCCCCTTTAGAAGGGACTAATACACATTTGAAGTGTTTAAGAGCAGCGTGCTCAGGAGAATGTATTGGCCTAAAGAGAGGAAGTAAGAAGAGGTTGGGAGACTCTGCTTAAGAAAGTGTGTAAAATTCAACCCCTCACCAAATAATGCAGGTACAGCGTTCTAGTCACGGAGAAAGAGATAGGTGGGTCACGTAGTTGATAGAGAAGGGAAGAGAACTGCATACAAATGTACAGAAGGAAAACGTGATGGGTAAATCATGTGGCACATCTAAACATGTGAAGGGCTAATACTGAAACTCATCTTGTAGAAAATGAATATTGAGGTCAGGGACCAGAGTCGGACTTTTGTCAACACGGGAATTAAACTGCGGGTTCCACAAAAGGAGAGGATTTTCTTGACTTTCATTGTGATTACTAGTTTCTTAAAAGAGCATTATTCCGTGCAGTTAATTATTTCGTTCATTCATTAACCCATCATGTGTTTAAGGGGGGCAATATTTCTTTGTATGTCTTATATTTCTCTTTATGCTCTCATTAGAATTTCTTTGGAATGCACTCAGTGTTACTAAAATGCAGGACCAGTTGCAAATATAAGGTGTGTACCTTAGCTAATTAATAGTGTTTGGTTTTAAAACAATGTTTCCAATCAGAAGTAACAAAGAAACCCGTCAATTACCGAGAAACACTTTTTGGAACTGCATCTACACGACTTTAACGTCCTGTGTTTTCCTGAATTTATTTATGTCTATAGAACCTTTTCAATTGAAAATACACTAACATGACAGCGAAATATTTTTAGATTATTTCTCGTAATCCATGAAACTTTTCTCAGTACTGTAAACCAGTCCTTTCATGCGGCACACAAGACTGACTCTTTGAGTCACGGAATTCATGTAACAAACATACATACAACTCAGTTTCTACTTGAAACACAGCATCCAAAATCTGTATTAAAAAGACTCCCTCTTTTGGGAAATACTTGCTGCTCTCTTCGAGAATCACAAGAAATAGAAGAAGGCAGGCTCTGTTACCAAAATGCAAAGATTTTAATGTTACAGCAGGCTGACATCACTGTGCTTGATAGGATCAACACAGCCGCTACAGGACTTAAAAAATTCTGCGATTTAATCTTTATCAGGGTAAAAAGAACACCTGGAATGTAGTCGTTTACCTCGAGCCCTGTCACAATTTCTTGTTAACTGTTTTTGATAAAAAAAAACAATTACAATAAACTGTACACAGTACTCTCTTACTTGGGTGTTTTTACCTTGTGTACACGTTGTATTCTAATTTGTCTCGCATGTATTGTTGCTAGTTTTAAGTTGTCTTGTGTGAAATTGTTGTTGGTTTGGCCGTGTGTATTGTTGTAGTTGTCTTGTGTTTATTTTTGTTATCTTATGTGTATTTGTTTTACAATGTGTGTATTGCTGTTTTTCACTGTAGATGCCGGACTACTGGCTAGAGGTCAGTATTCTGAAGGTCCTGCGACCCGCCACCTCGACAAAGGTTTTTCTTGTTTTCCTTTTGTCTATAAGCAAATGCTGAGATGGTTCCCAAGATTCCAAGTTGCCACTACATGCTTCTCATGTAGCCCTCCCGACTTAAATTCAGTAGTAACCAATTTCGTGTTTTGTATACATGTAAAATAACCACTGCCACCGGGTAACAACCCAATTGCAGTTAATAATAATAATTATTGTTATAACTATGCACAGCTACGTGTTTAGAAAAAATGTCATGTTTGCTTAAACAAAAACATCCCAGTAAGACGCAGTGATCGAAACGTCAATTAACTGTTTAGTAAATTATTTTGAAGCTTGCAATACCTTGCATTATTGCAGTCAACCACTTATTATTATTCCAACTAAATGCACATAATATATTAAATACACATATTTATCACCAGTTACCTACTACATGTTTCGGTGTTTGTTACACCACCTTCAGGGAGACCACAGCGTTACTTGCTCAAAATCTGTACGCTCTTTGCAATGTTGTTACATAGGCTGTGCTATAAAATGTAAAATATACCTTTTTTTTAAATTTGCACGGCTGCTACAATGTTTAAAACAATCTGTATTTCGCCCTTCTGCATCTTAAATTCTCAAAAATGCTAGTTAAAACCCTTAATTGTAGCACATTAATATATTTTGGTTCCTGCTATTGTGGTAAATATATGTATTTAACTTTTTATGTGCATTTAGTTGGGATAATAAGAAGGGATTGGTTAGCAAAATGTACAATAAAATAGTTGTAGATTATTTTATACTTTCTGAGTTTACAAAAGGTTTTCGAAATGAGCTCTTCCAAGTTCATTGCACAACTCAAAATGTTGCGTTCTGCACATTCACTAGCTCAGTTCTATATTGGCACCAGAGTGGTGGACAAAATGTTTGTGGTTAACAGGGTCCATATAAAGGCAGAACAAGCCAGCACTTTACAGAACCTCCACAAACACCGAACACTTTTATAACAGGCAAACTATATGGGAACTTAGGCTACTAACCTCGCGTTGGGTTAGGACGTATGCTGTAAACGCGCACAATATGCGCTTCTCGGCTGAAATGCGTATTGACAGAATCTAAAGTTAAACTGCGTTGGACAATTCGGACAATACAGAAAATGGCCGCTATTTCCTTGAAACCTAGTTGTAAAGAAAAACTTACAGTTTTGTACGACCGCACCAAATAAATTCTCAGACAGTAGCTTCTGGATTAATCATGTAATTATACGTAATGGTGTAAACTGATTCAACAGAAAACTGAAGGCAGGAAATGAGTAACTGTGCAACACATTACAGAATCCTTAAACTGCTTAAGGGAAGAAATACGCGAACAGGGAATGTAGCAGGACGGACCCTATATACAGTACCATTTGTGGGTGCACTTTGTACAGTCGGTGTACATAACACGTGTATCTTCAGTACTAAAAAAAGGAACAGTTTTTGGAACACCGCAATATAAAACATTTCAAGGCCTGGAGTTAGTACATGTAAAAGTGTAATAGATATGAGGCAGATTTCATTGTATTTCCAAAGCACGATCAAACTGAACATTAGTATCGTACGGTATTTAATAATTCTACATCACCTACAGTGGCTACTTAATGTCTAGCAGGATGATGGAAAAAGGGAGCAGTCGTGGTCTATTTTAAGGAACCATCTCGGCAATCGCCTGAATATAATGAGTAAAACCATGCAAGCTATCGATATAGTCTGTTTCAGGTCTGACATCGAAATGGAAACCTCCCGAATACAAGTCAGAAGCGACATCGCCTGCAGAGACTTACTCGTCAGGTAGGAATACGAAGTGAAATTTCCGCACGGCATTACGACTTGCATGACATTTGAGAAATGCTAGGTCTCCTAGTGACCGCCTCTGTGGTCTAGTGGTCAGAGTTTCTGGCTACAGATAGAGGTCCCGGGTTCGATCCCCGGCGCTACCAGATTTTCTGAGTAGCTGGAACGGGGTTCACTCAGCCTCGTGAAGTCAACTGAGGAGCTACTTGAATGAAAAAAGTAGCGGCTCCAGGTCTAGAAAACAGAGATTAACGGCTGTGAGGACCCGTTGCGCTGACCACGTGACACCCCTCTATCCGCAAAAGTTGGCACTAACTT
>Ga0123354_10000284_pt1 | contig 46186 bp, 46 predicted proteins | sample TergutLab28metaG_2_FD_97872 | JGI IMG/M metagenome (GOLD analysis project Ga0123354, IMG submission 97872) | Labiotermes labralis P4 segment gut microbial communities from Petit-Saut dam, French Guiana - Lab288 P4 | ecosystem: Host-associated > Arthropoda: Insects > Digestive system > Gut ... | reverse complement strand
GGCGGCCGGTCTGCGAAAATAAATAAAGTTTTGCCCCCCCCTGTGGTGTGGCAAAAAAGGGTGCCTTAACCCCCCAAAAAAGGCCCCCATAGATTAAAACCCTTTTTCCCCCCCCCCCCCCCCGTAATAACTAATTGTTATATAATAGCTTTTTGCCTGTTTTTGGTCGTGGGGTCATCCGCCCTTGCGCGGACGACCGCAACTTTGGGACAAAAGGCCGTAGGCCAACCTTGTGGGAATCTTTCAAGCGGGTCGGATTTTGATGCCTTGTTTCAATGCACATCTTCCGCAGCAGGGACAAGCGGGACAATGCAGACCGCGCCCGTCATCCTTGGAACTTTGACCGCGCCGCCTTATACGGCGGTGACCTGTGATTCAAGCAAGGCGGGGATGTTGCAATGGACTGGGGCCAATTTTCAGGCCTGTGACGGCATAAACTGGCATACTTTTGCCGGATCGACGGGCGAGGCTTCAAACCCTTTCAGCTTCATCGACCAAACAAATGTATCGACCAGCACAACGATCATTAGCAACGCTGTGACTCTGTCCGGCTTTACGGGCTTGTTGCCCGGGGTTTGCAATGCGGGTTGCACAGGAATCTATCGCAACGGCGTATGGGTGGGCGTGTCGGGCAATTTCTCGGCGGGTGATACGATCGCTATTCAGCAGACTTCCGCCGCGACCCCTTCAACCCCTACAACGGCCAGCGTCCGCGTTGGAGGCATGACTTCGGGAACATGGACGGTTATGACAGGCGCGGTAGTGGGCAGCACGCCGGACGCTTTCAGTTTTACGAACGTGACAAACGCCAGCCTTAACACGGCGATTATAAGCAATTCTGTCCAACTGCAAGGCCCTACGGGAACATGGACGGCCACTTGCGGCGTGGGCTGCACCAACATCGCCAGAAACGGTACTTGGCTTGGCACAACGGCAACGGGATTTATCCCGGGCAATCTTATTTCCATCCAGCAAACATCGGCGGGTACTGTCAGCACATCCAGCATGGCGCAAGTCACGGTCGGCAGCACGACCTCCGCGCCTTGGATGGTCACAACAGCCAGCGCAACAGATCCCTGTGACGGAACGCCCTACCCGGGTACTGTCTGCGCGGATGGCACGATCTATGCGGGCATAACGCCGGATGGAAATGTCAAAATGTACACCACGCGCTGTGATCCGGGCATGAGCTGGAACGGGTCAATGTGTACCGGAACGCGAACGGAAATGCCATGGAATAGTGGAAGCAATCTGGACGTACCAAACCGCACGCGCACCACGGGCCTTGCCAATACACAATTACTAATTACGCACGGCAACACCTTATCGCCGCCGGTACCATATGAATCGGCCCGTTATTGCGCGGGATTGAGTTTACACGGGCGTGGTGATTGGTATCTGCCTTCGATAGAGGAACTAAAACTGATGCAACTTATAAGCAATAATGGCACAGCCCATGGATTCTCGACAGGTATGTATTGGTCATCCTCTCCATACTATTCAGCTGGGATAGGGCTTCAATTCAGTAGTGGCAACGAAACCACCTCAACATCTTGGACAATTAGCTATCCCGTCCGCTGCGCCAGAAAGTGACAACCGCCCGTTTAAGGAGAATCTTTTTGGCGCAGCCCATATCCCCCCGCAAAGCAGCTTATTTAGGACTCGTTTTCCTCGGCCTATGGCTTTTGTCTTCGCCCGCCTTGGCGCGGACGACAGCAACTTTTGGGCAAAAATCCGTAGGCGAGCCTTGCGGGAATCTTGCAAGCGGGACTGATTTTGATAGCTTGGTTCAATGCACATCATCCGCAGCGGGCGCAAGTGGAACCATGCAAACCGCGCCCATCATCCTTGGAAGCTTGACCGCGCCGCCTTATGCAAACGTAACATGTGATTCAAGCAAGGCGGGGATGTTGCAATGGACGGGCAGCATGTTTCAATCATGCGATGGAACAAGCTGGACGATTTTTGCCAGAACGATAGAAGGCACGCCCGCACCTTTCAGCTTCATCAATCAAACAAATGTGCCGTTCAACACAGCGATCATCAGCAATGCCGTGATCCTGTCCGGCTTTACGGGTACATTGGCGGCCGCTTGCAATGCGGGATGTACCGGCATTTACCGCAACGGCATATGGATAGGCGTGTCGGGCAATTTCTCGTCCGGTGATACGATTGCTATTCAGTTGACTTCAGCCCCGACAGCTACAACAGCCACAACGGCCACCGTCCGCGTCGGCGGCATGACATCAGGAATATGGACAGTCACGACCGCGGCAAGCGTGGTTATCACGCCGGATCCTTTCAGTTTTACGAATGTGACAAATGTCAATCCTAGCGCGACCGTCACAAGCAATGCCGTCCAGTTGCAAGGCCCTGCGGGAACATGGACGGCCACTTGCGGGGCGGGCTGCACTAATATCGCTAAAAATAATGTTTGGCTTGGCACAACGGCAACGGGATTTGTCGCGGGTAATTTTATCGCTATCCAGCAAACCGCAGCCTCTACCGTCAACACGGCCAGAACGGCGCAAGTCACAGTCGGCAGCACCACTTCCGCGCTATGGATGGTCACGACCGCCGGCACGGCAAACGCCTGTGATGGCACGCCGCGCCCGGGCACTATATGCGCGGATGGCACGATCTATGTCGGTTTGTCGCCGGATGGAAATGTCAAAATGTACACAACGCGCTGTGACGCCTATATGAACTGGAACGGAACAAGCTGCATTGGTGCACGAACGCCTCTTTCATGGAATGATGGAACAGGCAATACCATCACGACAGGCGCCAACTCCAACGTCTCCGGCCGCGCCAATACGGCAGCGCTTGTGGCTCTTGGCTCTTCGCCATCGCCCGCGCCCTATGTTGCGGCGAATTATTGCAATGACCTGACCGTAAACGGACATAGTGACTGGTATCTGCCCGCCAGAGAAGAAATAGCCCTGCTTTTCCCGATCAGCAATGAAGGCACCGCCAACGGATTCACGCCCGCCAGCTACTGGTCATCCACCGAACAGTGGGGCGGCGCGCAGAATCTGAGTATGAGAGACGGTAGTTGGCCCTACATCGACCAGCAGCGAAGCGAAAAACATATCCGCTGTGTCAGGAGGTAATTCCCCCCCACCCAACCCTCCCCCACAAGGGGGGAGGGCTTATTTTTAAGTGTCATTGCGAGGAAAGCCGGCGCAGCCGGTTTGACGCGGCAATCTCGGCAATGTTGTAGGGATTGCCACGTTGGGCCTTACGGCCCGCCTCGCAATGACAGGGGGGGAGGTGACAGTTATTTCCTCGGCAAAAGCCGCGCATCCTCCGGCACCGGATCATCAGGAAGACGGCGGCTGTTGAAGCAGGTTTCGCCTTCTTCGATCATCATCTCAAGCAAGACTGAAAAAGAGATGGGATCCTTGGCCGCTTCCCACAGGAAAAAGCCGAAAGAGCCCGGGCAGGCATTGCCTTCGTTAAACCAGATCCCGCCTGTTTGTCTGTCGCAAAGAAAATCAAACCGCGGTGCGCCCGTGCCGCCAAGGACATCAAACGCGGTTTCCGCCCATGTGCGGATATTGTTTTCCATCACTTCATCCAAAGAAGGATTAATATCGCGCGTCAGGGAAAGCATGCCCTCGCTCACGGCATTTGTGGTTTTCGGCCCGTCTGTTTTGCCATCGCCGCTAAGATATTTGGTTTTAAAATCCAAAAGCTCATCGCTGTGCTTGGGCCGCTCGATCGCTGAGCTGCGCAGCTTGCCGCCAAGGCGGCAGACGGCCACATTATACTCAACAAGGTTGGGCACGAAGGGCTCCAAAATCGCGGCGCTGTCATACTGGAAAATCATGGGCAGAATGGACGCCAGTTCATCCCAGTTCTTAACTTTGGCCACGCCGATACTGCTGCCGAGGCTGACGGGCTTAGCGCAGCAGGGAAAGGCAATATCAGGGTAAAGGCTTTGAAGTTCCTGCGCCAGAATAAGCAAACCCTTTGAGGGCCGCTCAATCACATGAAAAGGCAGCAGCGGAATCCCTTTACCGGCAAGCATATGTTTTGTTGCCACCTTGTTCATCAGCAGGGCCGAGGCCATCACGCGCATGCCGCTGTAAGGAACGCCGCAGACCTCAAGCATGCCCTGAATCCCGCCATCTTCGCCATAGGCGCCGTGAAAGGCCGGTATCGCAAAATCAAGCGTGATTTCCCGTTCTTTTTTAAAGATTCCTTGGTTGCCGGTCACAAGATGCGCCTGTTTCTGGCCCTGACGCGGGCGCAGCGTCACAACCTCAAGCCCTTTGCTGCCTGGGGCAGGGATATAGCTTTCGCGTTTGCGCAAGGCCTCGCCCGTCAGCCAAGTGCCGTTAAGCGCGATATAAACGGGAAAAGCATCAAAAAGATCACGATCCAGCGCGTCAAGAACCTGCAGGCCTGTAATAACACTCACATCATGCTCGGGCGCTGCGCCGCCTAAGAAAACGGCAACTTTCTTTTTGGGTGACATGATTTTCCTTTTTGTATTTTCAGGGTTTTAAGGGTAGCATCAAACACGCTTTTTTTCAAAAGGTAAAGGCCGTGGCCGAAGATTTTTATCATACGCAATGCGGGCAGCCTCTGCAGACAGCCGCGCATGTTTTTGTCTGGGGCCATGGCTGGGGCCAGAGCAGCGCGGCTTTTGCAAAGCTTTGCGCCGCTTTGCCGCATCATGCGCATATTCTTTTGGATTTTCCCGGGTTTGGACGCTCAGCGCCGCCGCCTTGGGATTGGGGAACCAAAGACTATGCGCGCGCGGTCTTTGAAAAAATCAGCGCGCTTGCGCCGGATCGCAAGATTATATGGGTCGGGCATTCCTTCGGCGGGCGTGTAGGCTTGCAACTGGCCGCGCATCATCCGGAAATACTGGCCGCAATGTGCCTGATTGCCGGTGCGGGCCTGCCCAGACCGCGCGGGCTTTGGGAGGCTTTACGGGTCAAAACCAAAATCAAGGCCTTTAAAGCCGCGCGCTTTCTGGCCGGTTCATGGCCTTTTTTTGAAGGGATAAAAGACAGGCTCGGAAGCGCAGATTACAAAAACGCCGGAGCTTTGCGGGGCATCTTTGTGCGTGTCGTCAATGAAAATCTCGCCCAAGAGGCCAGAGCCATCACCGCGCCGGTTCTTTTGATTTATGGCCGTCAGGATCAGGAGACTCCGCCCGTTATAGGGGAAAAACTTCATCGCCTTATCAAAGATTCATCCCTTGTGCTTTTGGACGGGTTCGACCACTATAGCATCCTGAATCAGGGACGGCATCTTGTCATCAAGAACCTCAAGCAATTTATGGATCGTTTATGAGCGCCTGGCTTGGCTCTTCTTTTCTGTTGGCCGCATTTTTGTTTTTCGCCGCGCGGCGGGTGAAGAGCTATCTTCACTTTTACCAGCAGGATGATTATGAAGGCGCGCATTTTATTCTCTGGCTTTGGCGCACGCGGAGCTTTGATCGGCGCGTTTCCCTGACTTTGCTGGTCTTGTGGGGCCTTGCTTTTGTAGGGGTTGAGCCGCGATCTTTTCTTGATCTGCTGACGGGCGCTCTTTTTCTCGCTTATGGCCTTTGCGAAAACAATCCGCAGAAAAAAGCCAAAAAGCCGCTGGTCATGACCATGCGCGCCAAGCGCCTTTGGAGCGTGTCTTTGCTTTTAAGCGTTGTTGCGGGCGGCCTTGTTCTCTGGCACAGCGCGCTTTGGCTTTGGATTCTTTTGGTGCAGGCTCTGCCTTTGCTTTTGGTGCTTGCGGATCAGATTCTAAGCCCTTGGGAGCGCCGCATTCAAAGCGGCTTTGTCGAGCAAGCGCGCGCGCGGCTTCAGAAGATTGATCCTTTGATTATCGGCGTCACGGGCTCTTTTGGCAAAACATCGCTCAAGCATATTCTCGGGCACGTCCTCACCATGAACGCGGAGGCTTATTTTACCCCGGGCAGCGTCAACACGCTGATGGGAATCGCCCGCATGGTGCGCGAAAAACTCCCCGCGCAATGCCGCTATTTTGTTGTCGAGATGGGGGCTTATAAACCCGGCTCGATCACAAGGCTTTGTGATTTAACGCCGCCCAGACTTGGCCTGATTACCGCCCTTGGGCCGGCGCATTATGAGCGGTTTAAGGATCTTCAAACCGTTGCGCGCGCCAAGTTCGAACTGGCCTGTGAAGTGCTCGCGCATGAAGACGGTCATATGATTATTCACGAAAGCGTTCTCAATCAGGATTATGCGCGGGATTTTGTCGCAAGCCGGCGCGAGCGTTTTACGGTTTGCGGGCATAGCGCGCAGGCTGACGTGATTATCGAACATGGCGAGCAGACCGCCAAAGGCCTTGCCGTCACTTTAAGCCAGGGCAGCGAGACTTTTCTTTTGCATGTTCCTCTCTACGGCATGCAGCAGGTCGGCAATATCACGCTTGCTTTTGCCGCCGCGCGCAGGCTTGGCCTGCAGACAGAGCGCATTATAGCCGCTTTAGCGCTTATCCCGCAGATCAACCACCGTCTTGAGGTTAAGCGCCAGGCTAATCACATCACGCTTATTGATGATGCCTACAACGCCAACCCTGTGGGATTTGCCGCCGCCCTTGGGCTTTTGACTCTTTTGTCCCATGAGGATGGGCGGCGCATCATCATCACGCCCGGGCTTGTGGAGCAGGGCGCTTTGCATGAGCAAACGCACAAGGAACTGGGACGTTGCGCGGCGCTCAGCGCGGATCTTGTGATCGCCATCAGGCCTTCACGCATCCCGTCTTTTGAAGAAGGTTTCCGGCAGTCGCACAGCAGCGCCACATGGCTGGGTCTTGAAGGCATGGAACAAGCGCTTGCATGGCTGAAAACCCATGCCAGACCCCATGACGTTATTTTGCTTGAGAATGATCTTCCCGATTTATACGAGCGGAAACTTGCGCTTTAGAATCCTTCGCGTTCTTTGCGCTTGCGCTCGACCTTGCGGGCACGACGCACAGCTTCGGCTTGTTCGCGCGCGCGTTTTTCAGAAGGCTTTTCATAATTGCGGCGGAGTTTCATTTCACGAAATACGCCTTCACGTTGAAGCTTCTTTTTCAAAACACGCAAAGCTTGATCGACATTGTTATCACGGACAAGAACCTGCACGCAGCATCCCTCCTTCGGGAATGGTAAGAGTTTTCGCTCCAAAGGCGAATCGGGTTCGTGCTTGATAGCACGATCAAAGGCTTAGAGGAAAGCCTTTCTTGCAAAAAAGAATAAAACAGGCGTAAGACGTTGATTTCGCTTAGCCCTCCCCCCTCGTGGGGGAGGGTTGGGGTGGGGGATTACTTCTTCCTGAACTTATCCAGACTTATCACTTCCCCACGCTTTTCCACGCCGCCGTCCGCTGATGTGCCGTCCGGACTAGGATCGGTCTCATCCTCACCAGGCGCGGCGGCGGAGGGGATATTTTGGAACTGCAAAGCGAAATTAACCGAAGGATCCGCAAAAGTCGTGATGGCGGCAAAGGGAACCACAAGACGCTCCCGCACATTGTTGAAACTCAGCATCACGCTGAAACCCACATCATTCACCGTCAGACCGAAAAACTGATGTTGCAGAACGATTGTCATTTCATCGGGATATTTCTCCCGCAGATAATCGGGGATTTCCACATTCGGAAAGCGAGTCAGAAACGAGATATAAAAATGATGATCGCCAGGAAGACCATTTTGCACGACCTTGGCCATGGCTTGATGCACAACCTCGCGCAGGGCGGTTTCGATAAGCGTGTCGTAGCGTATATGGTCTGTTGACATGATAATCTTTACTCTAAGCCGTTGCCAAAAGTGGGAGGCCTTCTGTTGCCCGGCGGCCTCCCGAGCCGCGCTGAGTGCTATCATGCCCTAGCTTCGCAAAGCGAAGATTAGGCGGCGATCGCGACTCGGCTCATGTCAACATTGTCGTTGGCATTTATCAAATGACCCGATAACGGCGGAATCATGCCGGATGAAAACTCTGTCTTTACTGCGCGCGTCGATCCTATTTCGCCCCCGTAAGTGAAAATGGTGGAGGCGCCGGGTACCGCCCCCGGGTCCGCAGCGTTTATGCCACAAAGCGTTTATCATCATAGCCCGCCTTTTGAAGGGCGAGCGGCATTATTCTAGCACAAAAAATGACTTAATAAAGGATTCATTGTTTTTCGGTGTTTATTTTGTGAAAACATGCCAAGCTAAGAGAATCGCTCATGATTCCAGCAGGAGAAGACTATGCCGCATGAGGTTTTCATTGTTGATGACCGCCATCCCGAAGATACGGCCATGCTCCAGGCTCTTTATTCTCGCAGTCCGGCGAGTGTTGTCAAACATCTCGAAACATTGAAAAAAGCCGGAAGCGGCAAGTTTATGGGGCAGTATTATGTCGGCTATGGCCATGCCTCAATAGGCGATTGCGGCCAGACCGTGTGTTTTATTGAGCAGGTCTCAATGCTGGTGGCCAAGGCGGTGCAGGATCACCCCCTCTATAACGGGCAGGAGGCCTCGACCCGTTATCTTGATTACAGCCAGCAGGCCATCAAGGATCCCACCAAAACCGACGAAGGCGCGCATATTCAGGAACGCTGGCGGCAGATTTATCAGGACACGCTTGAAAAACTGAAAGAAGCGCTGGCGGCGCAGAACCCCTATGATCCCGCTTTGTATAAAACAGAGAAAGTCTGGGACAACACGATTAAAGCGCGCGCTTTTGATATAGCACGCGGGCTTTTGCCCGTAGGCACAACCACGCTTTTAAGCTGGAGCACTTCTTTACGCAACGCGCGCGAACATCTGCGGCGCTTGAAATACCATCCTTTGGAAGAGGTAAGGGACGTTGCGCAAAGCCTTTTTAGTCTTCTTAATAAACGCTACCCGCACAGCTTTCTGGCCGAGGACATGGCGCTTGAACAGGTCAATCCGCGCGATGAGTTTGCGCAGGATAATGCGGCGCGGACGCACTATCAAACAGCCGCCGATATTCAGCGGCGCTTTCAGCTGACGGATGAGGAAAAGCAAAGCCTCCTTGAAGGACGGATCGTGACGCGGCGGCAGGCTTTGGATCTTGAAGGGCTGCGGGATCAGGAAACCAATCTTCTGGCCCAGCGTCCGCCTGCGGCGGCGTTGCCTTGGCGGCTTGAATCCTACGGCAAATATAATTTTCTCTTCCTTCTTGATTTCGGAAGCTTTCGGGATATCCAGCGCCACCGCAACGGCGTGTGCCAGATTCCACTTGTGGATGGCCGCTATGGGCTTGAACCCTGGTATCAGGAAAAGCTCGCGGCGCTTCTCAGCGCGGAAGATTATGTCCATCTCAACACTTCTATTGCGGAGCAGTTTGCGGCCATTGAGGCGATCGCTCACGCCAGCATCTATGATAAGCAATATTTCTACCCCATGGGAACGCGCGTGCTTGTGCATGCGTCTTATTCCTTGCCCGAGGCGGTTTATGTGGCTGAGCTGCGCTCGGGCAAAACCGTCCACGGCTCCCTGCGGCGTGTGGCGCACGAGATGCTGCAGGTTTTGGCCGACGACATCCCCCAAATCGCCCTCTACGGCGATGTGGATGAACAAGACTGGACTGCTAAACGCGGCGAGCAGACGATTGAGGAAAAATAACCCCCTTAACCCGCGCGTATTCTTTTTGGATCTCCCCAAAAATCCTTTGCTTTTCTTCTTGCGGGGCGCTTTGGGCTGTGGCGGCCAGGTGGGCAAGTTCCGGCGCGCCGAGATTAAGCGCGGTGCCTTTAAAGGCGTGGGCGCTGCGGCGCCAAAGCTCCTGATCCCCCCGCGCAAGAGCCTCTTGAAGCTGGGACAGCAACTCTTCAGACGATTCGAGGAAAATCGTAAAAAGCTCATATTCGACCGCTTTATCACCGCCGGTCATCGCGCGCAGATTGTCAAGATTGACAGATTCGCTCATGGGGACGCCTTTCGGGGTGGCGTTCGTAATATGTCCCGATACTGCCGTAAATCGCGGCCTTGTTATAAGGCTTGGCGATAAAGCCGTCAACCTGGTTGCTTTTGGCCAGCGCGACATCCTCGATGGCATGGTTGGCCGTGACCATCACGATAAAAGCGTCCTTGTCGATGGCCTTCATAAATTGCGCAAGCGTATGGCCGCTGTCATCCGTAAGCTCAATATCCACAAAGGCAATGTCAGGCGCATTTTCGAAATAAGAGTGCATGGCATCTTTCGCGGCGACGGCAATATCAACGACAAAGTCGTTTTGCAAAAGCCCCTGAAGAAGGCGGCGGGAAAAAAGCTGATCCTCGACAATCAGAATGCGCGGCCTGTCCCGCCCTGGCCGCGCAGCCAGAGCAAGGCGAAACCTGGCCGCCAGAGCCGGTATTTTATCAAGGACTTGCTGGTTGATATGGGGGGTCATGGCAAGAATCCTAGGGGTACAGGCTTAATAAAGAGTCAAACCCGCACCTGCGCAGGTAACCTGCTTAATATCCCCCCTCTTGTCATCCCCGTGTTCTTGCTTCGCAAGCCCCGAGGATGACAAGAGGGGGGGGGAGGACAGGTTTTAAGAAAATGTTTACTATAATAGGGCGTCATGGCTATAAGAGATTCGCTCCTTCCTTTGTCCCGATGTCCTGTCGGGATGACCTTCAAGCAAAAGGGATTAAGTATCATGAAACTTCTTGCAAGATCTAAAATCAGCACGCGGCTTTATATAGGGTTCGGGCTGTTCATCCTCATACTTGTCGGCATTATTATTTTTGCTGTGAAGGGGTTCAGGGATTTGAATGAAGATCAGGATCATCTTTTCACGCGCTCAAACCTGCAGAGTGAACTGGTATCTGCCGAAACGGATTTTCTTGAAGCGCGCGTCTTTGCCAATAATTTTGCGCTACTTGGCGGAACCATGGATGCCACTCTTGAGAGATTGGAGGCTTTCAGTCAAAATGTTCAAAAACTGCATGACGAACTCCACGCACCGAAACATAAAGAGGTTATGACGAAAATACGCGAGGCCACTGTATCTTTCAAAGAAGAAGTCGGGATATTGCAAAACTTTGCCAAGACGCATGCCGATCCGGAGTTTATAGAGATCATGGAGGAAATGGAGCGCCGCGGCAATATCATCCAGGAGCTTATTAAAATAGTGTTTGAGGATTTGACCGCCGAGGTTAAAGAACTTGATGACGCCATGGAGCGGGACATTGCAAAGATTCAAACGATGTTGAATATTACAGGCGTCCTGGCTGTCATTCTTGCCATGATCATCTCTTACCTGCTTGCGCACAACATCCAGAATATTATCACCACAATGGCCAAAGCGATGAGAGGTCTGGCTGATGGCGATTTGAACGTTCACATCCCTTATGAAGATAACAAAGGGGCCGTTGGTGTTATGGCCAATACCCTGGCGGTCTTTAAGGAAAACGCAATCCGCATGGAAGCCATGCGCAAGGAACAGGCCGAGGCCGACCAGCGCGCCGCGGCGGATCGGCGCAAGGTTCTGCTGGATATGGCCAATAATTTCGAAGAAACCGTTATGGGCATTGTGCAGGAAGTCACGGGCCAGGCGCGGGACATGCAGTCCACCGCCAAGGAAATGGCGCGCATCGCTCAGGATACCAGCATGCAGGCCACCAATGTGGCGGCGGCTTCTATGCAGGCTTCGACCAATGTTGAAACCGTAGCCTCGGCGACGGAGGAGCTTTCGGCCTCCATCGGCGAAATCGACAATCGTGTCAATGAAGTCTCGACCATGATCCGGCGGGCGGCTGAAGAAAGCACGCGCACCAACAACATTGTGCAAAAGCTTGCTGCGGCCACCAACAAGATCGGCGAAGTGGTCAACCTCATCAATGCCATTGCGGCGCAGACCAATCTTCTGGCGCTGAACGCGACCATTGAAGCGGCGCGGGCCGGCGATGCGGGCAAGGGCTTTGCCGTTGTGGCGGGTGAGGTGAAGAACCTTGCCGGTCAGACCGCGCGCGCCACCGAAGAAATCGGCGCGCAGATCAGCGCTGTGCAAAGCGAAACCGACAGCGCTGTGACCGCCATCAAGACGATTGATGAGATGATCTCGCAGGTTCAGGGGGTTGCGTCTAACATTGCGGCGGCGGTTGAAGAACAGACAGCCGCTACGCAGGAAATCGCGCGCAACATCCAGCAGGCAGCTGAAGGAACGCAGGGCGTTTCGGTGAATATCGGTACCGTGACCGACGCCTCAAGCCAGGCCGGCGCTGCGGCTGAAGAGGTTCTGGCCTCGTCAGGTTCTCTGGCCGAAAATGCGGACAGACTGCGCACAGGCGTTGAGCACTTCCTGCAGACCATTCGGGCGTAGGGGCTACCCGCAACTCGGGTTAGGAAAAGACTTATCAGGCGGCAGAAAGCCCTTAACGTCCTGCATATCAACCATGGTGATTTTTACGCCGGCTTCGGTAAGCTTGGTTGTGCCGATTTCAATGCTTGTTTTCCATTTGTCTTTAAGCTGCGCATAAAAGCGGCGTGAGCTTAAAGGCACAATAACCTCTTGAATACCGGACGCCACAAGCAGGCCGGCGCATATGGCGCAGGGCTCCAGCGTCACATAGATTTTTGCCCCTTTAAGGGCGTAGCCGTAACTTGAAACCTGCGCCAGAGCCATCTGCTCGGAACAGTTGATCCAGAGCGAGCGCAGGCCGTTGTCAAACCTCTCAACGCGGTTACCATCAACCCCGGGCGCAAAGCCGTTGGAAGCCTGTCCCAGAGCCTGATTTTGAGAATCCACAATAATAGCGCCTACCTTAACGGAAGGGTGAGGGCTTCCCCCTTCCTCGACCGGCGCATGCGCCAGCGCCGAGGCTTTGATAAGCCAGTTATGATGCGTTGCGCGTTCATCTTCAGGCGATGGGATGTGAGACATCGAAAATCCTTAAATAAAAGAGGTATAAAAGACCGGCCGCTTATATAACATAATCCCTTCACGGCGGCCTACCATTTTTTTGTCATTTTCGAGGGTTTTACAAAATCATTAAACAAGGCTATGTTGGCCTCCTCTTGAACCGGTTTTAGGGAATCTGTCTCATGTTACGTCTTGTTCCGGAAGATACGAAAATCGATTTTGTAGGTAAACGCTGGTGGGCTTTTGGATTTACGCTATTTCTCATGGTCGTGACGGTTATCTCCTTATTTATCAGCGGCTTAAACCTTGGTATTGACTTTAAAGGCGGCATTTTGGTCGAAGCCAAGGCCCCGCATGTGATTGATGTCGGCGTGCTGCGCAGCGATCTTACGGCGCTCCATCTTGGCGAGGTGATGCTTCAATCTTTTGACGATGGAACGGGCGTCATGATTCGCCTGCAAAGGCAGGAGGGGGGCGAGGAAGAGCAGCAACGCGCCGTCCAGCTGGTGCGTGAAAAAATGGGGCAGGGCTATGATTATCGCCGTGTCGAAGTGGTCGGCCCCACCGTGGGGCGGGAGCTTTTCCACGCGGGCCTGATGGCGACTTTCTTTGCGGTTTTAGCCATTGGCGCTTATGTGGCGATGCGGTTTGAATGGCAGTTCGGCATCGCAATTTTCCTTGCCACGCTGCACGATGTTTTGGTGACGATCGGACTTTATTCGGTTTTGCAGCTTGATTTTAATCTGACCTCTGTGGCGGCGCTGCTGACTTTGGCGGGCTATTCCACCAACGACACCGTTGTGGTGTTTGACCGTATTCGTGAGATGTTACGGCGACAGAAAACGGATGATCTGTCCAAAACCATCAATATGGCCGTCAATCAAACGCTTTCGCGTACTGTGATGACGGGCGTGACGACGATGATTGCTTTGCTCCCGCTGCTGGTTTTTGGCGGCGAAACCTTGTGGAACTTTTCGCTCGCCTTATGCTGGGGCATTACCGTCGGAACTTTTTCTTCCGTTTATGTGGCGGCTTCCATGCTGCTTTACATGCCGCCCTTGCGCCGCGTTGAACAGGGAAAACTCGCTAAGAAAACAGCCTGAACGCAAGCACCGCCAAAAGCCCGAAGAAAAGAAACGGGGCAAAGTGGATGGCGCGCTGTTTAAAAGGAATGCCGCGTTTGCGCTTTAAAACGGCCAGCCACAAAAGGCCCGAAAGCGCAGCGATCACCCAAGTCCAAATCACAGTCGTAACGGAAAAAGCGGCCACAGCCAGCCCCGACCATTTGGCATCGCCAAAGCCCAGCCCATCGCGTTTTGTGGCGCGGAAATAAAGATAATTGACAAACCACAAAACAAAAATCGTCAGCACAATAATCACAAAGCGAATACCCATCGCCTTCATGCCTTCTTCCCACGCAAAGCAGGCCAGCGCCACGACCGTGCCGGTGAAAAGAGGAAGATCCGGAACGCGCCCCGTGCGCGCATCCACAAGCGCCGTTCCGCCCAAAATCAGCAAAACAAGCGCAGGAATAAACCAGAAATTGGACGGGTAGGCCTCGGTCAGCACTTCGATCCAGTTAAGCTCATTCATAGGCATCACCCTGCGGCGCGGCGGCGTTGACGGGACTTGGCTTTCGGTTTTTCAAGCTGCGCGGTTTCCAGCTCGAGCACAGCTTGCGCATGCGCAAGGCTTCCGATATCCCAGAGTTTATCGGCGGACTCGCGCGCAATATCTTTCCAGCGCTGCGTTTCATTTTCCTGCTGCGTTATTCTCAGCTCAAGCAGGGCTTTTTCACCATTCAGCGCGTTGATCTCCTGATGGAGCGCGTCAATTTCTTCTTCAAACCTGCGGATATTATCCGAAAACAAACCGCGCAGGGATATAAGCCGTCCGCGTTTGGCCTGTCCGATTAAATCCGTAAAACTGATGCCTTGGGTCGCCATCATACGCCGCGCCACGCGCAGAGCGCTCAGCGCTTCGCCGTCTTGATCTGAATCGACAAGCGCCAGAATCTTGTCAATCTGCCGTAGGGTGCGATCATATTCCGTCATGACTTTTTTACTACCATAAACGGCAAAAAGAACCAAGAAGGCTTTATGGTTTTTTATTTTGGTGTAGAATAAACCCCAAAAATATCCTTGTATGCGGGAGAAAAACACCATGAAAAAAATCGTTGTTGTTTACTATTCGGGCTATGGCCACACGGCCAAAGTGGCCGATTCCGTGCGGCAGGGCGCTTTGCGCGTTGAAGGCACGCAGGTTGATCTCATCAAAACCGACGAAATCGAAAACAAATGGGAGATCCTCAACGCAGCCGATGCCATCATCTTCGGCGCGCCCACTTATATGGGAAGCCTTGCCGCGCCGTTTAAAGTCTTTATGGAAAGCAGCTCCAAACTTTGGGCGCAGGAGGCTTGGAAGGATAAAATTGCGGGCGGCTTTACCAACTCCAGCTCACAAAACGGCGCCAAGATGGTCTCTTTGATCGAGCTGATGACCTTTGCCATGCAGCACGGCATGATCTGGGTCGGTCTTGGGATTCTGCCCGGGAACAATACCTCCAAAGGCTCGATCAACGACATCAACAGGCTTGGAAGTTTTGCGGGCGCCATGACTCAGGCCAACAACGATCAAGGCCCCGATGAAGCGCCGCCTCCCTCCGACCGCGAAACCGCCGCCTTGTTAGGTCAGCGCATCGCGCGGTTTTTAGAACGCCTTAATCAGCGTTAAAGTCGTCAGATTCCCCTCATGCGCGTTGCGGCTTGCAAACTCCCACTGTGAGCGCAGAGAGAGATCAAGATGAAGATGAGGAACAGCTCTGAAGATAACCTCGGGCCCCAAGGCATAAGCGCGCTCCTTTTTCCTGAAAGCGCTGGGGCCGCTGTCCCTTGTAACCTGCCAGTGTGCATAGCCTGTGGCGCCGAGTTCCCAATTATTATCGAACTTTTTGGCAAGGCTCCATTCAATATGGAAATCATCTCCGGGCGTGATTTTTGTGCGTTTTTGCTTGGTATTAAACTCATACCGCCCGATGGCTGAGGCCGTCCACATCCTGTCATTGTCAAAATAATAAGTGCCGCCGCCGGACAGCATAACCGTCCAGAAACCGCGTCCGGCTGAAGCGATTTTGGTTTCATCAAAATTGCCGGCGGGAAAGTAAATCCCAAGGCCCGCCAGAGCGTCATATTGAAGATCATTCCAGACCACCACAAACGGCTCAATAGAAGGGTCGGCGAGGTCAAAGCGGCTGGCCTTAGTGCCGCCTTTGTTATTGCTTGTATATTGCAGGGGAATATTAACCGAAAAAGCAACATTGCCGCCCCAAAGCTGCATGGAGCTCACATAACCAAAGCGGTTCACAAGGGCGTAAATGCTAAGATCATTTTTTCCCGCCGCGCTGTTGCCGTCATTATCTTTCCATGTGCTGGCATTGTAAAAAGCATTATACATCTTCCAATAAGCGCCTTGATTGGTCGGCAGGCTTCCGGCGCGGATGCCCTCAAGACCGGTCAGATAGTGACCATGCTGCGCCAAGGCCGGAACCGGCAGGCTGGCAAAACCGAGCAGCGCCAGAGCGCCCAGAGCTTTTTTTATCATCGAATCCCTCATAGAAAAATGTGATATTTCACCATACGATATGATTAGCGGCGAAGCAAGAATATGCTATAAAAAACCATGACAGACCCGTTTGAACCCTCGCAAAGTCAGGCCGTCACAGGTCATGATTCTGCCAAAGAGCAGATTGCTCAGGCCTTTAAAAGTGGCCGGATGCATCATGCTTGGCTGCTGACGGGGCCTCAAGGGATAGGTAAGGCAACTTTGGCTTACCACGCCGCGCATATGATTCTTTCGGGCGGCGCCAACAGTTTTGAGCATTTTGATCCCGAAAATCAGGCCGCCCGCCTAGTGCGCGCCGGATCGCACCCCGATTTTTTTGTGCTGCAAAGATTAAGGGATGAGAAAACAGATCTGCGCCGCGCGATGATTTCGGTCGAGCAAGCGCGAAGCCTTGCGCCTTTTCTGACGATGACGTCCGTCTATTCTTTCGGGCGCGTGGCGCTGCTTGACGAAGTGCATACAATGAACGTCAACGGCCAGAACGCAATTCTTAAACTGATTGAGGAGCCGCCCTCGCATACGGTTTTGTTTTTAACAGCCACAACAGCAGGCGCGCTTTTGCCGACCATAAGATCGCGCTGCCGCCTTTTGCCGCTTGAACCTTTATCTGCCGGTCAGGTTAAAACAATTCTGACGCGCCTTGACCCCAACGCGCTTGAAGGCGTGGATGCAGAGAAACTTCTGCGCTTTGCAGGCGGCAGCGCGGGCAGGGCGCTAAGCTTGCTGCAAACCAAGGCCTTGGATCTTTTTGAGGAGCTTTTGAACATTCTAAAGCCCATGCCCGCGCTTGATATGGCGCGGCTTCATGCGCTTGCCGACAAGCTTGCGCGGAAAGAGCAGGGGGCTGCTTTTGAGGCGCTTTCAACGCTTTTTCTTGAAGCTTTATCCGATTCCATCACCTCCATGGCGCAAGAGCGGGAAAATCGCTTTGGGTTTTTCTTTGCTTGCCCGCTTGATCGCGCCATGGAAGCATGGGAAGATGTAAGCGGTATTTTTTCGGCGGCAAAAACAGGCAATCTTGACAGCAGGCTTGCCTTTATCCATGCGCTGACAACCCTCAGTCAAAAAATGAAAGAACAGGCATGAAAAAGAATTACTATGTTACTTGTGCAATTCCTTACGCCAATGGCGAACCTCATATAGGCCACGCCTATGAAGTGATTATCGGCGATGTGCTGGCGCGCTTTAAAAGGCTTGACGGTTATAATGTCCGTTTTCAAACCGGCATGGACGAACACGGCCAGAAGAATGAGCGCGAAGCCGCCAAACGCGGCGTCTCGCCGCAGGAGCTTGTGAACCGCATTTCCGCGCAGTTCAAAGATCTTTATGAACGTCTTGGCATATCCTTTGATGATTTTATCCGCACGACCGAGCCGCGCCATATCAAGCGCGCGCAGGATTTCTGGCGCCGCCTGCAGGAAAACGGCGATATTTATCTCGGAAAATATTCCGGCTGGTATTCCGTGCGTGATGAAGCTTACTTTGATGAGGGTGAGCTGACAACATCGCCTGCGGGACAAAAACTCGCCCCCTCCGGCGCGCCGGTCGAGTGGATGGAAGAAGAAAGTTATTTTTTCAGCCTTTCAAAATATCAGGACAGGCTTTTGGCGCTTTATGACAGCACGCCTTCCTTTATCCAGCCCCGCTCGCGGTTTAATGAGGTTTATAATTTTGTCAAAAGCGGCCTTCGTGATCTTTCGGTTTCGCGCACGACTTTCAAATGGGGCGTTCCCGTGCCGGACGCGCCGGAGCATGTGATGTATGTGTGGGTTGATGCCTTGTCCAATTACATCACCGCGCTTGAATATCCCGATGAAAGCGAAGGGAGTCTGATGAAGGCTTTCTGGCCCGCTGATGTGCATATTATCGGCAAGGATATTTTACGTTTCCACGCCATATACTGGCCGGCCTTTTTGATGGCCACAGGCCTGCCGTTGCCCAAAGTGATCGCAGGACACGGGCATATTCTCAACCACGGCGAAAAAATGTCCAAATCCGTGGGCAATGTTATTGCGCCGAATGACGCGGTAGCAAAATTCGGCCTTGATCAAATACGCTATTTTTTACTGCGCGATTTTTCTTACATGCATGATGGCGATATGTGGGACGAAAAGGTGGCCGAGCGCATCAACAGCGATCTTGCCAACGACCTTGGCAATCTTGCGCAGCGCTCCTTGTCCATGATCGCAAAAAACTGCGAAGGCAAAGTTCCGCAAGCGGGCGCGTTTACGGATTCCGATAAAGCCCTGCTGGCCAAAGCCTATGGCCTTGCTGCGCAGATGTGGCAGGAAATTGATGTTTTCGCTTTTCACAAAGCGCTTGAACATGTCTGGGCCGTGATCGCTGACGGCAACCGCTATGTGGATGAGCAGGCGCCGTGGGCGCTCAGAAAGACGGACTCCCAGCGCATGGCAACAGTCCTTTATGTTCTGGCCGAGGCTTTGCGTTGCATCGCAATTCTTTTGCAGCCTGTGATGCCGGAATCCATGGACAAGATGCTCGCGCAGCTTTCCGTGCCGAAAGACAAGCGTGACTTTGCCTGTTTGAGCGAAAAAGACGCCCTTGTCGCGGGCACAATTTTGCCGGCGCCAAGCGGGATTTTCCCGCGCTATATGCCCAAAGAGGAAAAGTAAGATGCTTGTTGACAGCCATGCGCATTTGGATGCGCCTTCGCTAAGCCGTCAACTTCCCGACATTCTTGCCCGCGCAAGACAGGCCGATGTGGGCGTTATCCTGTGCATCGGCATTTCAAAGCCTGACTTTCCCAAAGTGATCGCCATGGCGGAAAGCGCGCCGGAACTTTACTGCTGTCTTGGAATCCAGCCGCATGACGCCATGCAAAAAGGGCAGGAGATCACGACAGAAGAACTGATCGCGCTTGCCGCCCATCCCAAAGTTATAGGTTTTGGCGAAACGGGGCTGGAATATTTCCATAAAAATGTCGCCCCGCGTGATGCGCAAGAACAAAGCTTTCGCGCGCATATCCGCGCCTGTATTGCCACAAACCTGCCGCTTGTCATACATTCAAGGCAGGCCGAAGACGACACGATGAGGATTTTAAAAGAGGAAAGGGCAGGGCATGAAGACAGGCTTCGCGGCGTTTTCCACTGTTTCAGCTCGCAAGCTTCTCTGGCAAAGTTTGGTCTTGAGATCGGCTTTTACTTCTCAGCCGCAGGCGTGATTACATTTGAAAAATCGCAGGAGCTTAGGGATATTTTTGCAGGCATCCCGCTTGACCGGCTTTTGGTTGAAACAGATTCGCCTTATCTTGCGCCGGTTCCCCTGCGCGGCAAGCTGTGTGAGCCTTCTTTCGTCACGCACACAGCCGCCTGTCTTGCCAAAATCAAAAATATTTCGGAAGATGAAATTGCGCGCGCCACAACGGATAATTTTTTTAACCTCTTCACAAAGGCAGAACGCCCATGAAAATTACAATATTGGGATGCGGCGGAGCAGGGGGGGTGCCTTTAATCGGCAATGACTGGGGCGATTGCGATCCGAAAAATCCTAAAAACAACCGCTTACGCTCCTCCATTCTTGTGGAACATGAAGATGTCAAGGTTCTTGTCGATACGTCACCGGACATGCGCCAGCAGCTTTTGAACGTCAATCTTAAAACGCTTGATGCTATTTTTTATACGCATGCCCACGCGGATCATGTGCATGGAATTGATAATATCCGCTCGCTGAACTGGCTGATAGGAAAACCCGTGCCGCTTTATGCCGATCAAGAAACGATGGATGTGCTGAAACAGCAATTTGCCTATATTTTTGAAGATCACGAAGAAGGAAAGCGCTTTTATCTTCCGGCGGTGCAAGCGCATGTGATTGACGGCAGCCCTTTGACATTGGGATCGCTGACAATTCAGCCCTTTCACCAGCAGCATGGCGATATGCGTTCAATGGGCTATCGCTTTCACGATTTTGCTTATTCCACAGACGTCAACGCGCTGGATGAAGATGCTTTTAAAATCCTCGAAGGCGTCAAAATATGGATCGTGGACGCCGTGCGGCACAAGCCCCACTACAGCCACGCGCATATTGACCGAGCCTTAGAATGGATCGAGCGGATCAAACCACAAAAAGCCTATCTAACCCACATGAATCAAACACTGGATTACGAAACCCTAAAAGCCAACCTTCCGGATCATGTCGAGCCTGCTTATGACGGTCTGGTTATTGAGGTTTAAGCTGCGCAGGTTGTTGCGGCCACAAAGGAAACCCTGTGCGTGTGGCGCATCGTTCTAAAACTTTAATTTTCTCTTGCTCAATAGCTGTCGCTTGATCGAAACTTTTGGGAGGGAGCAGGCTCCGGTTATTGTTAAAATATCCCCCATGATTCCGAAAAAGCTTGAAAGTAGATAAATCATCAAAACAGAAAAAGCGAACCGTGCTGTCGTCAAGCGAGCCTTCTCTAACACACATACCTTCACCAGAGAAACGCTCCACTATTAAGGCGATGTTAATGTTGGCAGATTCTTTGGCGCATTTTATAAAATCTTTTTTTATGACTTCTTCCTTGTTATCAGAACATGAAGTCAGAAAGGCGGTGCCAAAAGAAAGGGCTGTCGCTGCAATAACTGAACGAGTTATTTTATTCATAAGATTTCTCCCTTTATGGTTTCAGTTCAAAGCCTGCGTTTCTGGCGCATTTTTCCAGAATCTCTATCGTTCGTTGCTCGGCAGGGGTTGCTTGTTTAAAGCTTTTTGTTCCGTCCACCGGCTCATACTGGTCATTTAATCTGATTGCGGAAAGTGATGAATTATCAAAGTAAAAACCGCCATATTTCGTTTCAACATGAAAACCTTGGCCGGGGGCAGGCTCATATATTTCAGTCACCTGAACGCCATGTTGCGCGGCACATTTTTTAAACTTTTCTATTAAATCTCTGGCTTCATTCGTCATGTTTTTTCTTTAGAATAAGAACGCGCAAAAGACAATGAGCAAAAACATTTTTATGAAAAGTATGGTTAATCGCCCCCCTTGTCATTGGCAGGAAAGCCGCCACAGGCGGCCTGACGCGGCAATCTCGGCCAATGTTGCAGGGATTGCCGCGTCAGGCCTTACGGCCTTCCTCGCAATGACAGTTAGCGAGGAAGGGAAAGGGGGCCGTTTAAGGCCCCCTTGAAAGCCTCTTTTGAAGGCCTTTTTGACCCCTTATTTTGAGCGTTTTTCGGCGGCTATTTTCGCTGCTTCTACGGGCTGTTTTTGGCGCCTTAAAAACGACCCCCTTCAACGGCTTTTTTCACCCCCCTGAAACCGTCCGGCTTTGCCCTTTGATGGCGCCTTTGTCCCTCGCTTTTCCCCCATTTCCCCCGCCTTTTCCTGCTTCCTCTCCATAGCATAATTTAACATAATACATCTTATGCGACAACTTATGGTCTTGAGAGGGGGTTCGGGAAAGCTGTTTTTGGGATGTCCGGAACGGGTGATTTTGGGGTGTTTTTTGAGGGCTGTTTTCTCGCCTTTTTAGGCCCTAAAGGGGGCTTTCAAAATGCCCTAAAAAGCCTGCCTGAAACCTTCTCGACTTGCCTTTAAGTGCGGGTCTTTTTATAACGCTTTTTTGGCCTCAAAATGAAGGGTAAAACATGTCTGAAAAGCTTGATGAATTGGTCCGTGTTGTGCGCGCGTTGCGTGACCCTGCTTGCGGTTGTCCGTGGGATCTTGAACAGGATTTCCAAACCCTCGCCACAGGCACGCTTGAGGAAGTTTATGAACTGATTGAAGCGCTGGAAAACAACGATCCCGCGCATATCCGCGAAGAGCTTGGCGATGTGCTTTTACACATCATTCTTTATGCGCAAATTGCGTCCGAAAAAGAGCTGTTTTCGCTTGATGATGTGGCCTCTTGCGAGGCTGAAAAAATGGTCTCCCGCCACCCCCATGTTTTCGGCGATCGCGCGGGCGTCAAGACCGCCACCGATGTCCTTCAAAACTGGGAAAATGATAAAGCGCAGAAACGCGCCTCTTCCGGCACGCTTGAAGACGTAAGCCGCGCCCTGCCCGCTTTGATACGCGCGCAAAAGCTGCAAAAACGCGCCATGCATGTCGGTTTTAACTGGCCGAATCTTGATGGCGTCATGGACAAAGTCCGTGAAGAACTGGACGAGCTTTCACACGAGTCAAAAACGCAAGCTTCCGTTGAACGTCTTGAATCCGAACTCGGCGATGTGCTTTTCAGCGCGATTTGTTTGGCCTCTTTCCTCAAGCTGGACGCTGAAAAAGCCTTGCGCGCGACAAATGCGCGTTTTGAGCAGCGTTTTGCGTTTATGGAAAAGGCTTTACGCGATCAGGGCAAAGACATTCAAAGCGTTTCTTTTGAAGAAAGAGAAAGCCTCTGGGCGCGGGCCAAGCAAGCCGCTAACGATTCTTCTCCCGCATAATCCGCGCTTTGTCGCGTTGCCAGTCGCGTTGTTTGATCGCCTCGCGCTTGTCGGCTTTGTGTTTGCCTTTGGCCAGACCCAGCTCGAGCTTGGCAATCCCGCGTTTGTTGAAGTAGAGCGACAAAGGCACGATCGTCAGCCCTTCCCGCTTGACGGCGCCGAGGAGTTTGTTTTTTTCCTTCTTGTGCAAAAGAAGCGCGCGCGGGCGGTTGGGTTCGTGCTGCAGATGCGTTCCTGCTTGCATATAAGGCGCGATGTAGGCATTAAAAAGATAAAGCTGCCCGTCCTTGCCCGAGGCAAAAGAATCCTGAATGCTGGCCTCGCCACGGCGCAGAACTTTGACTTCCGTTCCCATCAAAACAAGGCCGGCTTCAAGCGTATCGACAATAGCATAATCATGCCGCGCCTTGCGGTTCAGCGCCACAAAGCGTTGGGCTTTAAGACGTTCCTGATCCTTAGCCATAATATTTTTAACCTTTTTCCTCTTATGTCGGCCCCTATCCATACCCTGCCTTGGCAAAGCTTGCAAGGACTGGGCCGAGCCTGTTTAGATAAGACATGATTCGCTTTTTCAACATCATAGCTTGCGCCTGCCTTTTGATGCTGGGGGTTACCCCTGCGCACGGGCAAAGCAAAAACATTTATCGTCAGGCCTTTGATGATCTGGATGCGGGCCGCATCGCGCAGGTGCGTCCGGTTCTCTATCGCGGCGGCAACCCTATTCTGACGGAAGTGCTAAAAGCCGAAGTGATGGCGCAGCCTGGGCAGGGATTTTCTTTTGAAGAATTGCGCGATTTTGTTTTAGACCATCCCCGTTGGCCGGGCCTTAAAGGCGTCATCATGATGGTTGAACAAAGCATGACGGATGACACGCCTGCGCCAGAGATCATCAGCTGGTTTGAAGCTCAGCCGCCTTTGACGCCTTTGGGTTTTTACCGCTACATGGAGGCGCTGGAAAGCAGCGGACAGGTTGAAAGAGCCACCTCTCTTATCAAAGCGCGCTGGGCTGAGCGCAATTTCACAAATGATGATTTTGCCGCCTATGTCGCGCGTTATGCCAAGCGTTTAAAAAGCAAAGACCATCAGGCGCGTCTTGACCGCTTGTTGTGGGAGAATAATGCCACGGCGGCGCAGGCCATGTTGGTGTATGTGGATGAAGGCCACAAGGCGCTTGCGCGCGCGCGTCTTGCTTTGGCGGCGCAGAAAAAAGATGCGGAAAATCTGGCTATGCGCGTACCCTCGTCTTTAAAAAATGATGAAGGCCTTCTTTATGAACGTCTGCGCATGCAGCGCAAAAATAACAGGAATAATGAAGCCATAAAAATCCTCGACCAACAGCCGAAAAAAACAAACCAGCCTGACAAATGGTGGAATGAAAGGCACATTATGATAAGGCGTCTGATTGAAGACGGCTATCTTCAGGAAGCATGGCGTTTGGCCGATGGTCACGGTCTTTATAAGGAAGGTCTGGATTTTGCGCAGGCAAGTTTTCTGGCCGGATGGCTTGCTTTGCGGTTTTTAGAGCGTCCGGATCTAGCCTATCCGCATTTTTCCGCGCTGCTGTCAAAAACGTCGATGCCTGTTTCGCGCGCAAGAGGCTATTACTGGATGGGCCGCGCTTATGAGCTTGCCGGTCAGAACAACGATGCGCAGGAGGTTTACAAATCAGCCGCCGCCTACCCTACAACTTTTTATGGCCAGCTCGGCTATGCCAGACTTTATAAAAACCCCGTGCTTCAGGCTTCGCTTGAGCCGTCTATTTCCAGCGCCGTGCGCGCTGCTTTTTTCAAAAAGGATGAAGTTCAGGCCATTGCGCAGCTCTATGCCCTTGATGAAACCATGCGCGCGCAGAGCTTTTTTCGGGCGCTATGCGACCATGCGCAGGATCGTGTGGAATATGCTTTGCTTTTGGAGCTGGCCTACCGCGTGGATCGTCCGGATTGGGCTGTGGTGGCGTCAAAGGCGGCCAGCCAGAAAGGCTATGTTCTCACGGGCGGCGCTTATCCTGTGCTTTCAACAAAGATTCCGCGCCCGCCCGAACTTGCGCTGAGCCATGCGCTGATACGGCAGGAAAGCCATTTTAAAACCGATGCGGGAAGCGCTGCCGGAGCGCGCGGCCTGATGCAGCTGATGCCCGCAACCGCGCGCGAGGTGGCAAAAAAACTTGATATTCCCTTTAATCCTTCGCGTTTGACGGATCCGGATTACAATGTGCGTTTGGGCACGCATTTTATTAAAAGCCAGATCGACAAATTTGAAGGCTCTTACGTTTTGGCTCTGGCGGCTTACAATGCGGGGCCTTCTCGCGTGCGTCAGTGGATCAACACCTACGGTGATCCGCGTGACGGCTCAATCGATGTCGTGGATTGGATCGAGCTGATCCCCATTTATGAAACGCGCAACTATGTTCACCGCATTCTGGAGAATCTCCAATATTACCGCGCCCGTTTGAACAATGGAAAAGCGCCGCTGCAGATTGTCGAGGATTTAAACCGATGAGAGAGAAGGGGCATTAACATGGCCAAAGCACTTACGCATTTTATCTGCCAGAGCTGCGGCGCTTCTTTTCCCAAATGGAGCGGCAAGTGCGAGGCCTGCAGCGCATGGAACACGCTTGTTCAGGAAAATCTTCAACAAGGCCCGCCCAAAGGGCTTTCCGATTCCAAAGGAAAAAAAGGTCAGCCCCTTGCCTTTATGTCTTTGCGCGGTGCGCAGAAAAATATGCCGCGCCTTCTCTCTTCCATCGGCGAATGCGATCGTACATGGGGCGGCGGTCTGGTGCCCGGCACGGTGACGCTTGTGGCCGGTGATCCGGGCATCGGAAAATCAACTCTTCTTTTGCAGCTTGTATGCGCTTTGGCCAAGGATGTGCCTGTCGCTTACATCTCGGGCGAAGAAGCCATTGAACAGATCCGTATGCGCGCGCAGCGTCTTTTGGTGGATGATGTGACCTGCGCTCTGGCGGCGGCGACTTCTGTGCGCGATATTGTGGCCTCGATAGATCACAGCGAGGCCCCTTCTGTTCTGATTATCGACTCCATCCAGACCATGTATGTTGATACGGTCGATAGCGCGCCCGGGACAGTGACTCAGGTGCGCAGCTCGGCGCAAGAGCTGATCCGCATCGCCAAAAAGCGCAACATCGCGCTTATTCTGGTGGGTCATGTCACCAAGGAAGGCACCATCGCCGGCCCCCGCGTGCTTGAGCATATGGTCGATACGGTTCTCTATCTTGAAGGCGAGCGCGGCCATCAGTTCCGGATTTTGCGTGCCGTGAAAAACCGCTTCGGCCCCACCAATGAAATCGGCGTTTTCGAAATGCAGGATCGCGGTTTGATCGAAGTGAAAAACCCCTCAGCCCTCTTTTTAGCAGACCGTCAGGGCGATATGTCAGGCGCTTGCGTCTTTGCAGGTCTTGAAGGCACAAGGCCTGTGCTGGTCGAGATTCAGGCCCTTGTTGCGCCGTCAGCCTACGGCACACCAAGACGCGCTGTCATCGGCTGGGATGCCGGACGGCTTGCCATGGTGCTTGCGGTTTTAGAGGCGCGCTGCGGCGTTGTTTTCGGCGCGCATGATGTCTATCTGAATGTCGCCGGAGGTTTGCGCATCACCGAGCCCGCTGCGGATCTGGCCGTGGCGGCGGCCTTGCTGTCCTCTCTGACGGGGACGCCGGTGGCGGCGGATGCGGTCGTATTCGGCGAAATCGGCCTTTCAGGCGAGGTTCGGCAGGTCACGCAGCCGGCTTTGCGCCTCAAGGAAGCCGCCAAACTCGGCTTTGCCCGCGCCATCCTGCCGCGCATGGAAATGATGAAATATCAAGGCGATAGCGGCATAAAAAAGCATGAAATCATCAGGCTTTCTGATCTTTTACCCCTTTTTCAGGAAGGGATGAAAGCCCCTGCCCCAAGGAAAATAAAAAACCTGTAAGTTCAACTATCTTTTTTAACGATATTGGTTAAAATGACGCGGGTCTAAAAGAGGGTTAATCTTGAGATGGAAAAAACAAGCTACAACGCCTTTGATCTGCTTTTCCTTGCGATTTTACTGGTTTCCGGCATCTTCGCCCTGCGGCGCGGCCTCGTGCGTGAAGTGCTGGCGCTTGGCAGCTGGATTTTAGCGGCTCTTTTTGCTTTTGCGCTTTTCTCAACTGTGCGGCCTCTTTTGGATGAGTATATTAAAAACAAAATGCTGGCTGATGCCGCTACGGGTGTAGGTCTTTTTTGTGTCGCGATTATTATTCTGGTTCCGCTTGGCGATTTTGTAAGCAGTCTTGTCAGATCGCCCAAGCTCAGCGCCATTGACCGCTCGCTTGGCTTTGTGTTCGGGCTGATCCGTGGCTTTATCATTATGTCCCTTGTTTATCTGAGTCTGACCTTTGTCTTTCCCGAAGAGCCCGAAGGCAAAGTTCATCAGCCGCCTTGGCTGGAAAAATCAAAAACAAAACCGGTTCTGGCTTATGGCGTAGATCTTTTAAAAAGCCTTGTGCCTGAAGGCGCGGATGAAAAACTCGCCGAAGCCTTAAAGAAAAAACAAAAGGCCGAAAAAGAAGCCGCCGAGGACGCTGCCGAGCATCTTGATGAGCTGTCAACGCCTGTGCCCGAAGTTTCAGGCTTTAAGGGCGAAGACTCTTCCTATGACGACAAAGAACGCGAAAGAATGGATGAGATTTTTGATGAGTGACAATTTACACGAAGAATGCGGCGTTTTTGGTATTATAGGGAATGCGTCAGCGGCGGCCATGACGGCGCTGGGCCTTCATGCGCTGCAGCATCGCGGGCAGGAAGCAGCCGGCATTGTCAGTTTTGACGGCGAGCATTTTCACGCAACCCGCGCCTTGGGCCATGTCGGCGCAACCTTCGGGGCCGAAGAAATTATCGGCCAGCTTATCGGCACTGCCGCGATCGGACATGTGCGTTACGCCACAACGGGCCAGACCTCTTCGCGCAATATGCAGCCTTTGTTTGCCGATCTTGATTGCGGCGGCTTCGGCCTTGCGCACAACGGCAATCTGACGAATGCTTATGCCTTGCGGCGCGAGCTTATTAAACGCGGCTGCATCTTTCAGGCGACAACGGACACGGAAGTGATCCTTCATCTTGTGGCGCTTTCACGGCAGAAAACCATTGTGGATCGTCTGGTTGATGCTTTAAAGCAGGTACAGGGCGCTTATTCGCTTGTGTGCCTGTGCAAAGACATGCTGATCGGCGTGCGCGATCCGCACGGCGTGCGTCCGCTGGTGATCGGCAAGCATAATAACGGCTATGTTCTGGCAAGCGAAACATGCGCGCTTGACATTATCGGCGCGACTTTCGTGCGCGATGTCAAAGCCGGTGAGGTTGTGATTTTAAGCGGCAACACGCTGGAAAGCCTTTACCCGTTCGGCACGGCAAAAAGCCGTTTTTGTATTTTTGAATATGTCTATTTCGCGCGTCCGGATTCATTTCTTGACAGCCATTCGGTTTACGAAGCGCGCAAGCAGATCGGCATGGAGCTGGCCAAGGAAGCGCCGACCGAAGCGGACATTGTCGTGCCTGTTCCCGATTCAGGCGTGCCGTCCGCGCTTGGTTATGCGCAGCAAAGCGGCATTCCTTATGAACTTGGCATTATCCGCAGCCACTATATCGGGCGGACTTTTATTCAGCCTACAGATCGCATCCGGCATATCGGCGTGAAGCTCAAACACAACGCCAACCGCAAGCTTATCGAAGGAAAAAGGCTTGTTCTTCTGGATGACTCGATTGTCCGTGGCACCACCTCCATCAAGATCGTGGAAATGCTGCGCGCGGCGGGGGCGAAAGAAGTTCACATGCGCATATCCTCGCCGCCCACAAAGCACGCTTGTTTTTACGGCGTTGATACGCCCGAGGCTGAAAAACTTCTGGCGCACACACATTCGATTGAAGAAATGCAAAAGTTCATTGGCGTGGACTCGCTGGCCTTTATCTCGATTGACGGGCTTTACCGCGCTTTGGGTGAAAAAGGCCGCAACAATGACAAACCGCAATATTGCGATGCGTGTTTTACGGGCGATTATCCCATTGCCTTGACGGATTTTGAAGATAACAGCTACCAGCTTGAACTGTCCGCGATGGCCGGAGAATGTGGCTAGTATGTTACCGCCTTGGCATCCTGAATCTTTTAAGAAGCGCCATCAAAACCTAAAAACAAGACAGAAAATCATCCGCGCCTGCCGCGCATGGTTTGAAGAAAATGATTTTACGGAAGTAGAGACCCCTGCCCTTCAAATCTCCCCGGGGAATGAGGTTCATCTTCAAGCCTTCCAAACCACTTTAAAAGACCCGCACAACGACGCGCCAAAAAATCTGTATCTTCACACAAGCCCCGAGTTTGCGATGAAGAAACTTCTCGTCGCCGGCCTTGAAAAAATCGTCCAGATCACGCCCGTCTATCGCAACAGCGAGCGGTCACGTTTGCACCACCCGGCCTTCACCATGATCGAATGGTACCGCGCTAGCGAAAGTTTAGACGCCATCGCAGAAGATTGCGTCAATCTTGTCCGCGCCGTGGCAAAAGCCCTATCTCCTCGCTTGTCCGCCGTAGCCTTGGCGAAGGCGGATGGGGGAGAGTTGGGAGGGGGGATCTTCACCCCATGGGAATATCTCTCCGTCCAAGACGCCTTCCTACGCTATGCCAATATCGACCTTCTATCCACCGCAACAGACCCCGCGCTTTTGCGTGCCGCGATGGCCCATCTAAAACTACACACCGCCGAAGATGACAGTTGGGAAGATTTATTCTTCCGCATAATGGGCGCGAAGATCGAACCTTTCCTAGGCCAAGACCGCCCGACTTTTCTCTGTGACTACCCCATTTCCATGGCAGCGCTGGCCCGCGCAAACGAAACCGACCCGCGCCTCGCAAAGCGCTTTGAACTTTACATAAAAGGCTACGAAATCGCCAACGCCTTTGACGAACTGACCGACGCGGACGAACAACAAAAACGCTTTGAAGCGGATATGGAATTGAAACAGCGCCTCTACGGCGAAAGCTTTCCCATTGATGAAGATTTCATCAACGCCCTACACTATCTTCCACCATGCGCCGGAATAGCCCTAGGCCTCGACCGCCTAATCATGCTCTGCACCGGCGCCGAACACATCGAAGATGTTTTATGGCTGCCTGTGGCATAGATTTATAGCCTTCACCCCTCGCGGGGGAGGATTGAGATGAGAACCAGTTTTTGTATCCGTGTATCTGTCGTAGATTTTCTTAGCTGCTTCTTCTAGTTCCGCACTACTCATGTTATGAATGACATTATTGCTGGCGGTGGGTAACTGCACTTTAGCTAGATCAAACGAGCAGAGACTATTTGAAGCAGGATAAGGACGAGGACGATACCTTCTTGCCGCGATAAGTTCTTTAGAGTCGATTGGCAGTCCAAAAAAGAAGTTAGCCCAATCAATTAAGTTCATTTTTTTCTCCTGTGCTAAGTGGTTGTAAGTCGCAATAATCCATGATGGCATACCAATACACTTGATTTTGTGATGCCGCTGTAGCTTCTGCGCTTACCGAATGTCCAGCTTTGCGTCTTAAATATATTGGATACATTTTTTCAAACTCATTGTAATTTAACGGTCTTGGTTTGGATAAGCTTGAAGAAGGTTTATGCTCTTTTGCTTTATCAACATAAACATAATTGCCATCCACATAGACAAAAAACCAAAGCGGTTCCCTTGAATTTTGTGGGAGCGTGTGTAGTTCAATATTTGCGTTGCTGAATGTAGAAATTATTTTGTTCCAGTATCCACTATATTTTTCTTGGCTAATCTCTGGTTGAGCTTTAGCCGGACTGTTTTGTTTAATAGGCGTTGGCTGTGTCATTTTAGTACCTTTTCCAGACAGAAAATGGATTGCGTTCTTGGTTGATTTGATCGCCTGAATCAAGCTGTCATCAGCCCCAATGACGACGGCAAAGCGCTGCATAGTGTCTAAATCCCGATAAATGTCATCATCGCTGAAACCGGAAACTGGCGGATGCGCCCAGTTATTGCGAATAGTTCTCATTTCTTTGACAAAATGGCGTGACTCATGGGGCAAGTTGAGTTTATTAGAGATTGGATTCCAATTTTTATCCAAAACCCTGAGAAGTCCAGCGGAATCAAGCCCCTCCAGAGTTCTTATACCACGTTGTTCTAACCTGTTTTGCTGTTCAAACGACAGAACATTGACAACAGCTTGTGTCCACCAATCGTCAAACAGCGTAGGCAAAATCTTTTTCAGAAAAAGCGCAAGCTTTTTGGTCACCTCGTCAAGGTGTTGTTTTACTTCGCCATAGATTTGAGCTTTGCTAATCATAAGGATTATCCCCCTTCATCAGCCGCCATCTTACAGGCACGCCGCGCAGGTCAAATGTGCGGCGTAGGCCGTTGGTTAGAAAGCGTAAGTAGCTTTCCGGTAGTTTGTCAAGGCGGCTGCCCCACATGCCGAAAGTCGGCGGGCGGGCTTTGACTTGGGTGATGTAGCGCGGTTTGATGCGGCCGCCGGAGACCATGGGCGGGGGGTGAGAGCTTAGCATCTCTTCAAACCAGCGGTTCAGTTTTCCGGTTGAGGTGCGTTTGTTCCAAGCCTCATAAGTGTCATCAACGGCTTTCATCAGCGCATCAAGCCCTTTTCCATGAAGAGCAGAGACAGGCACAAAGGAAACGCCCGCAAGTTGCGCCAGCGAGGCTTCGAGTTTGGCCGCGATCATGCGCAAGGTTTCTGTTTTCTGCAAAACATTGTCCCATTTGTTGATGGCAATGACCAATCCTCGGCCTTCTTTTTCGACATGCTGCGCGATGCTGTAATCCTGCTTGTCAAAAGGCATGGCCGCGTCAATCACCAAAATCACGACATGCGCAAGGCGTATGGCACGCAAGGTTTCCTGAACGCTGATTTTTTCAAGCTTGTCATCAATACGCGCTTTTTTGCGCATGCCTGCCGTATCAACAAGGCGTATCGGCTTGCCTTTGTAAGTATGGGGGATGTGAATAGCATCGCGCGTCAGCCCGGGTTCAGGGCCGGTCAACATGCGTTCATGCCCCACAAGCTGGTTCACAAGCGTTGATTTCCCCGCATTGGGGCGGCCTGCAATCACGATATGAACGGGCTTTGTTTCTTCCTCTTTTTCTTCCGCTTCCCGCGCGGCATCTTGGGGGGCGTAAGGTTGCAAGTTTTCGTAAAGATCGCCCAGCCCTTCGCCATGCTTGGCCGAGATAAAAACGCGGCTTTCAAATCCCAATTTTGAAGCATCGCTCAAAACATCATCGCTGGTGTTGCCTTCGCATTTATTGACAAGAAGAAGAATAGGCTTGCCCGTTTTGCGCAGCTTGCGCGCGATCTCGCGGTCATCTTCCAAAATACCCGCTATGCCATCCACCATCAAAAGGATCACATCGCAATTTTTAAGCGCGGTTTCCGTTTGCGCGACAATGCGCTGGTTGAGAGAACCTTTTTTCCCTTCCTCCTCAAGCCCCGCCGTGTCGTAAAGCGTAAAGGGAAGATCAAAAAGAACAGCCTGTCCCACCCGCCAGTCGCGCGTGACGCCGGGCTGGTCATCGACAAGCGCCATCGCCTTGCCGACCAGACGGTTGAACAAAGTCGATTTTCCCACATTGGGGCGGCCTGCGATGGCTATGGTGAAAGCGTGATCCATGGCGGCTTTATAGCGGGAAATGCTATACTTTCCTAGCGCAAAGCATAAAGCTTGCCGGAATCATCCAGCGCATAAAGCACCCCGCCCGTGATAACAGGCGGTAAAAAGAAGGCATTACCAAGTTCGAGCGTGGAGAGCTGGTCGCCGGATTGAGGGTCAAAAGACGCCAAATGCCCCATTGAATTGGTCAACCAGAGCTGCCCGCCTGCTAAAACAGGCCCCCACCAAGAAACGGCTTTTGAGTCCTTTTTCTTGGGCTTTTCCCGTTTTTGCAGTTCGCTGACCCACGCCACGCGGCCCGTGTCGCGGCAAAGCGCCACAAGCTCATTGTCCAAAGTGACAAGAAACACGCCATTGCCGACAACCGAAGGCGTATTCATCCCGCCAAGATCAACCTCCCACGCGCGTGCGCCCGTGTTCAGCCCCAAGGCCGAGGTGCGCCCCGAATGGCTTGTCGCATAGACATAACGCCCCTCAATCACCGGAAGCCCGCGAATATCGGCAATCGCTGGCAAAGCGCCGATACGCGCAGGCGCAGCCAGAACATCGCTCCAGACCACGCGGCCATTTTGCGCGCGCAGGCCGAAAAGCTCACCCGAACTATAGGCAACCACAACCGTGTCGCCCTCGACAGCCGGACTTGACGCGCCCATCAAAGTTGCGCTTTCCGCAATGCCGGCATGATCCCACAAAATACGGCCTGTTTGCGCTTCAAGCGCGTAAGTTTCGTTTTCGATGGAAATCACAAAGACGCGCCCTTCGGCGACAGTCGGCGCGGCGCGCAGAGGTTTGCCCAAAGACTGCCGCCACAAAACAGAGCCGTCCGCAAGGCTCATGGATACCACTTCGCCGAAACCGGTCGTGGCGTAAAGAAATTCGCCTTCCAGCGCAATGCCGCCGCCTATGGTGTCGGTTGCGCGTTTTTTCGGCGCCGTTTCAGCGCGCCAAAGGCGCTTGCCGCTGTCGGTGCTGAACGCGCTGACCTCGCCGCGCGAATCCATGCTGTAAATCACGCCGCCCCGCACGACAGGCGAAGCCAGAAGCTTGTAATAGCCGCCGGAGCCTTTGCCGATATCAGCCTGCCAGACTTTTTTAAGACTTGTCGCCAAAGCCGGATGCCCGGGCGCGTGACGTGTATTGCCGCCGGTCTGAGGCCAGTTATCCGCCAAAGCCGGTTCAGGCAAAGACAGCTGAAAACCAGTGACACGATTTTCCAAAGGACGTTGATGCGAGGCCGCCAGAACAGCAATGCGCTGGTCAGCCGGTGCCGTTGAAACCGCGCGGTCATCCGAGGAGCTGCTGCAAGCGCTCAACAAAAGCACAGCGCCCCAGAAAGCCAGATCGCGTTTAACAGATATTTTCATTCATCCCCCTCACCGCTAAGCCATTGTGCCATATCTTGCACGCGGGCCCGAAGATTATGCGGCAGATCAGGATTGGCCGCCAGCGCCAGAAAAAGATTACGCGCTTTTTCGCGCTCGTCCATAGCCAGAGCAAGATGAGCCGCAAGCTCCTGTGCACCGAAACGCAAGGGGCTATCTTTCATCAAGGGCTGGAGCCGTTTTTTAAGCTCCGCCTTATCGGCCATATCAAAAGCCGTCTGGACATAAAGAAGCTGCGCCAGATCGCGGTAAAGGCGGCTAAGGCTTGTGTCCGCAACCAGAGAATCATAAATCTTTAAAGCCTCATCACGCTGTCCTATGCGCGTGGCGGCCCCTGCGGCTTGAAACCGCGCCATCGTGGACTGGATGGTGTCGGGATGCTCCTGCGCAAAAGCCTGAAAAGATTCAACCCGCATCACATCGGAAATATCCCTTTGCCCGAGCTCCAGCATATAGGCCTGCGTGAGCGTTTGCGCGGCCTGTGTTTTATAGGATCTCCAAAACGTCACGGCAGCTGTGGCCAGAACAACCAAAGCCGCTGCCGCCAGAATGCTGACCCCCCAGCGCGCCCAGAAAGCCTTGAGCTTTTGGTTGCGCATTTCTTCTTCAATTTCTTGTAAAAGATTTCGTTCGCTTGTATTATTCATAAGAGCCTCTGCGTGCATGAGGATGAAAACGATTCTAGCCCCAAGACTAATAGAGAGCAGCCTTTCGTGCAAGCAATGACACCCCCCTCTTTTGCCCTGACCGAGGCGATTATTTTCACCGGCGAAGCCTTTGTTGAAGGCCAGACCCTTTTGATTCAAGAGGGCAAAATTATTGATTTATGTCAAACGCATGCCATCCCTGATGCTTTTATACCTATCGCCTGCGCGGGACAGATTTTAACGGCGGGTTATGTGGATTGTCAGGTTAATGGCGGCGACAATCGTATGATTGATTCCGCGATGGATAATCAGGGCCTGCTTGCGATCGCGGCCTGCCATGCACAAAAAGGCACGACCAGTTTTTTGCCCACCTGCATAACAACCAGCCCTGCGGCGATGAAACATGTTCTGGAAGTTTATCGGCACGCGCGGCGTCTTGATGCAGGCCTTTTGGGAATCCATTTTGAAGGCCCGCATATTAATGTAGAAAAAAAAGGCGCGCACCCCGCCGAACATATCCGCCCCCTGAGCGAAGAGGATTTTGATCTCTACCAAAAGCAAGGCGATGAAGTGATGCGCGTGACGCTGGCGCCTGAATGCGTCACGCCCAAAGACATTGAAAAACTGACCGCGCAAGGCGTGCTGGTTTCTATGGGCCACAGTATGGCAAACGCCGCGCAAGCAAAAGCAGCTTTTGACTCCGGCGCGCATTCCGTCACGCACTGGATGAACACCATGCCGCCCATCACAGCGCGTGATCCTGGCCTTAGCGGTTTTGCTTTGGACGAAAAAAATTGCTGGTTAAGTTTTATCTGCGATTTGCAACATCTTGATCCGATCATGGTGCGTCTGGCCGTAAAAGCCAAAGAGGGAAAAAACATTTTCATGGTAAGCGACGCTTCATCACCCGCTGGCGCAGACGAACCCAAGCCTTGCACAGGAACCAGCATCAACGTCACACCGCAAGGTTTAAGATGCGTGAATGAGCAAGGCACTCTGGCCGGCTCGCTTTTGACATTAGGTCAAACGGTTCCCTTAGCCATTGCCAAAGCGCGTCTGGATCCGGCTTTGGTCTTGCGCATGTGCTCAACCCTACCCGCGCAGTATCTGGGCCTTGACCATATTTTAGGAAAACTTCTTCCAGGCTACCAGGCCGATGTGCTTGCACTGGATCATAGTTTTACGGTGCAGAAAGTTTGGAAATCGGGTATGAGAAGTGTGGAGTGTTGAGAGTGGAGTTATTCCTCCTTGTCATCCTCGGGCTTCAAATATTTTGAAAATGCATTTTCCAAACGCCCATCTCCTTGTAACAACTGTATATCTTGCTTGGCTTTATTGTATAATCGCATCTTTTGTTTATCTTCTTCATTGTTTACATCAAGATTTTCGTAATTAGATAAATATAAGGAAAATATTTGAATCAAATCGTTATAGATTGAACGTAATAACTCTTGCACATCATTGCCAAATAACATTTTAGATTGCCTTATAAGCAACCTAATTTCATCATACCACTTTTCCAAGCCTAATTTGTCGTCCCCCCATTTCTTTTTAATATTACAGTCTTGATCATTTAACTCTTTAGCTATATTACAAAACAATCTCATAAACTTATCATAAAAATCCGATCTGGCAGAGTACAAAATTGCTTGTGGATCAACCTCAACGATTTTGTCGTCACGCATAATCACCATCTTGGTTTTTGTTTGGCGCGCTTTTTCAATCGCCGCGCATAGGACAGCAGGCATTCCCTCATCAATTTTTTGGATTATTTCATCATCTGATAAATGTATCATGTTTCACGCCTTTCAGAAAAATTGGTTATCATAGACCATAGGGATGGGTCAATAATAGCTAAACCATTTTCGTTCTTTTCCGCGATTTTGCGAAAGTTCAATGGATTCGTGGTCGTGCTGTCATAGACAATCACCTTATCGACAAGCGGCAGAAAAAGTTTTGTCAGATTTATCAGTCCAGCTTTATAACGCCGTCGAATGGTTGGTTCTGGAATGTCATGTCCGGCTTGTTGCACGCGACTGTGAACACGCTGCACGGCCATATCTGCCGAAGGAAGCCACAGAAAAATCAGCGCTGTAACATATCCGGCTGCTTTAGCCTGCCTGATTGTTTTTGTGTGATGACGTCCGGAGCAGCAGGTTGTCTCAAACGCAAAATTGGTTTGAGCTTTAATCAGGTTCCGAATCCTTTCGATCATGACGCGACCGGCCGTAAGGTTTGCATTTTCTGGTTTCAAAGGATTAAGCCCTCGTGCGATTTCATCTGCGTTCACAAACTCATAAACATCAAGATACTGAGGCAATAGGGTCATAGCTGCTGTTGTTTTTCCAGCTCCGTTCGCCCCGCCGATCATGTAAAGATGAGGAGACATTCAACCTTCCGCATATTTCAAAATATTCTTATGAACACGATCCCTCACCAAAACACCATCCGGCGGGAGAGCGAAGTTTTGTCCGGATATTTTTTCGTAAAGCGCAATATAGCGCGCACTAAAGTCAATAAGCGTTTCGTCGGGAATGTCGGGGATGGCGCCGTTATAGGGATCACAGCGGGAAGTGATCCATAGGCGTAAAAACTCTTTATCAAGACTGTCCGGCTCCTGCCCTTTTGCAAAACTTTCGGCATAACTCTCAGCAATCCAGTAACGCGAGCTGTCGGGTGTGTGGATCTCATCCGCGATGGTCAAGACACCGTTTTCATCATAGCCGAACTCGTATTTTGTATCGACAAGGATCAGGCCGCGCTTTTCCGCGATCTCACGGCCTCGCGCAAAAAGGGCTAGAGCGGCTTGTTCAAGTTCTTCCATCTGTTCTTTTGATAAAATCCCGCGCTCGATAATCTGCGCGGCTGTGATGGGGACGTCATGATCGCCCATCAGGCCTTTAGTTGTCGGCGTTAAAATAGTCTGCGGGAGTTTCTGGTTTTTCGTCATCCCGTCCGGCAACGCCACGCCATAGGGCGCGCGGTTTCCTTTTTGATACATGGGCCAGATCGAAGTCGCGGTTGAGCCCGTCAGATAATCGCGGACAACGATTTCAATCGGCAGCATAGCAAGACGCCTTACCAGCACAACATTGGGATCGGGATATTCAATCACATGATTGGGCAGGATGTCGGCTGTTTGCTCGAACCAAAATCTTGCGGCTGAAGTCAAAACCTGCCCCTTAAAAGGCACCGCCGCCAGAACCTGATCGAAAGCGCTTTGTCTGTCCGTGGTGATAAGCAAACGCCGTCCGTTGGGAAGGTCATAATGGTCACGCACTTTGCCGCGACCGAAATTGGGAAGCTCGGGAAACTCTGCATCCACCAGAACATCGTGAAACCGCGCGCGGATCTGTCTGTGGAGTGTGTCTTGGTCTGTCATAAAAATCCTAGTCTGAAGGCTGCTTATTCCATTTATCGCTGTAGCGATTGGTCATGGGATAACGCCGGTCTTTGGTGATGTGCCGGCGCGAGATTTTAGGCCCGGGAGGCCCCTGACGGCGTTTATATTCGGCGCGATCCAGCATGGTATAGACTTTGCGGATATCCACAGGATCATATCCCATCATGGTGGTTTCAGCGACGCCGAGATCATCCTCGATCAAATAATTTAAAATGCCGTCGAGCGTTTCATAGGGCATCAAATCTTCTTCATCGCGCTGGTCGGCCCGCAGCTCGGCGCTGGGAGGTTTGCCGATGATGCTTGGCGGGATAACCGCACGCTCAGGCCCCAAAGCCATGTCCGGCTTGTTTTCATTGCGCCAGAGCGCCAGACGGTAAAGGCCGGTTTTATACACGTCTTTGAGCGGCGCATAGCCGCCGCAGGCATCGCCATAAAGCGTGGTATAGCCGACAGAAAGCTCAGACTTGTTGCTTGCGGCTAAAACCATCGCGCCGCTTTTGTTGGACAGCGCCATCAAAAGAAGGGTACGGATTCGCGCTTGAATATTTTCTTCGGTGATGTCCGGCGCGCAGCCTATAAATTGCTCAGCCAGCAGCTTGTCGAAAACAGACATGGCCTCATCAATGCGGATGACATCAAGGCGGCAGCCAAGATTTTTTGCCACCTCCGTCGCATCTTCCAAAGACTGCGGCGAAGTAAAAGGCGAAGGCATCATCACAGAGCGCACATTGGCCGCGCCCAGAGCATCAACAGCCAGCGCCGCGCACAAAGCGCTGTCAAGCCCGCCGGAAAGACCTACCAGCACGCTTGAAAATCCGTTTTTCCGCACATAATCACGAATGCCGAGCATGATGGCCTGATAGATAGACGCATCCCCTTCCGGAATATGGGCCAGAGGGCTGTCCTCCGGCACAAGCTTTTGCTCCTGCCTTTTGAAATCGACATAAACAACATCTTCGTACCAAGCGCGCGCTTGCACCTTGACCTCGCCATTGGGAGTCATCACGAACGAGCCGCCTTCGTACAAAAGTTCATCCTGCCCGCCGATCTGGTTGACATAGACAAGGGAAAGGCCTGTTTCGCGGATACGCTCGCGCGCAAAATCATAGCGCCTGTGCTGCTTGCCGACCTGATAGGGGCTGGCATTCATCACGATCAAAAGATCAGCGCCTTGCTTTTTAAGCTCGATGGCTGTTTCGGGCGTCCACATATCTTCGCACAGCATGATGCCAAGGCGCGTATCCTGCCATGACACGGCTTTTCCTATAGGCCCCTGAGCGAACAGCCGCTTTTTGTCAAAGGGGCCGTAATTGGGAAGGTCATGTTCATAAGTGCAGCTTATAATATTGCCGCCATCAAGAAGAAGGGCGGCATTGTAAAGATTCCCGTCTTCAAGCCAAGGCGTCCCAAGCAAGATAGAAGGCCCCGAGACCGTATCGCGCGCCACGGCCTCGACCGAGTCGCGGATGACTTTTTGAAGGCGCGGTTTAAGAATAAAATCATCCGGCTCCGCGCCGACAAGATAAAGCTCGGGCGTAATCAGCAGCTTGACGCCACGGCTTTGCGCCTGACGCCATGCGGCCATAAGCTTGGCCACATTGCCGACAATGTCGCCAACAGTCGGATTAAGTTGCGCAAGGGCAATAGATAAATCTTCGGCCATGAGCTTTTCTCCCCCTAAACAAGTCTTAGAGTATTCAAAAGAAGAAGAGAGTTCAATAAATAAAAGCCCCGTGCCTTGGAGGCAGGCACGGGGCTGAAAAGTAGGATCAAAAACCTACTCCGTAGCCGGCGCGCGGGCGGTTGCCGCAAGAGCGGCCCAGTTGGCTTGAATCTGATTGATTTGAGCTTGTGCCGATTGCGTAATGAGAAGGCCGATCGCTTCAATATCGCGCTGTGCTTCCTGGCTTAGGCAGGCCATTTGGGCGCGCAGCTGCTCGGCAAACAAAAGCTTTTCCTTTTCGGCGCGGTTGATGGCATCCGCTTTGGATTCGGAGTCGCGCGGCGCAAGCGCAGGCGGCTGGGGATCAGGGCAGTTTGTTGAAACCCACCGGCCACGGAGATCCGTATATTCCACAGTCCCCGCCAAGGCAGGCAGACTGCTCAGGGCAAGAAGACCAAAAGCACAAAGAAAGATAGGGGATAGAAAGCGCATCGGAAAGATCCTCCTTTTTGTTTTGCGGGGGCATCATAACCCTTTTTAACGCCAAGGCCAAGACGTTTTCGCTAAATATGGCGCTTGGCGTTTTTGAGTTCTTTCGCCAGAAGAAAAGCAAGCTCGAGCGCCTGCGTCGCATTCAGCCGTGGGTCGCAATGTGTTTCATAGCATGCGGCCAGATCATTTTCGGTTACATCCAAAGCGCCGCCCGTGCATTCCGTAACATTCCGGCCTGTCATCTCAAGATGCACGCCGCCCGGCCAAAGCCCTTCGGCCTGACACAGGGTGAAGAAGTGCTGCACCTCCTCAAGGATTTTGCTGAAATCACGAGTCTTGTAATTGCCCGCTTTGTGCGTATTGCCATGCATGGGATCCGAACACCACACCGGCGTCCGCCCGCTTTCCTTGACGGCGCGCAAAAGGGCAGGAAGATGCTGCGTGATGTGATCTGCGCCCATGCGCGCAATCAGCGTGATGCGCCCGGGCTCATTATAAGGATCAAGCCGGTCAAGAAGGCGTAAAAGCACATCCGCCGGCAAAGAGGGCCCGCATTTAAGCCCGATGGGATTATGAACGCCGCGCAAAAACTCAACATGCGCGCCATCGGGATCGCGCGTGCGATCGCCTATCCACAGCATATGCGCCGAAACATCATACCAGTCCCCCGTTGTGCTATCAACGCGGGTAAGAGCCTCTTCATAGGGAAGCAAAAGAGCCTCATGCGAAGTCCAGAACTCTGTCTCGCGCAAAGTCGGCGTAGTTGAAGGCGTGACCCCGCAGGCTTTCATAAAGTCAAGCGCCTCACCGATACGTTTGGCCAGATCAAGATAGCGCTCGGCCTGCAAATCGCCCTGCACGAAATCAAGATTCCATTTGTGAACCTTGTTAAGATCCGCATACCCCCCTTGCGCAAAAGCGCGCAGAAGATTGAGCGTTGCGGCTGATTGGTTATAGACCTGCAGCATGCGATCAGGATCATGCCGCCGCGCCTCGGGCGTAAAAGCAAGATCATTGATGATGTCACCGCGATAACTCGGCAAAGTCACGCCATCGCGCGTTTCCGTATCCTCGGAGCGAGGCTTGGCAAACTGCCCCGCCATGCGCCCGACTTTAACAACCGGCACCGTGCCGCCGAACGTCAAAATCACGGCCATTTGTAAAATGATGCGGAAAGAGTCGCGTATATTAGGCGCCGAAAACTCGGCAAAACTCTCCGCGCAATCCCCGCATTGAAGAAGAACAGCCTCGCCCTTGGCAACTTGCGCCAGCGCCGCTTTCAGCGACCGCGCCTCCCCCGCAAACACCAAAGGAGGCATCTTCGCCAGCCTCTCCCGCGCCGCCTCAAGCGCCGCCACATCGGCATAATCCGGCTGCTGCAAAATGCGTTTCTGCCGCCAAGAATGCAGCCCCCACCCATCCGCCGAAGAGGAAGCATAAGAGGTCGCCGTAAGATCACAAGCTTTTCCAGTCATGATATAAAATCCTTAGTTTCGTAGGGGATGGTTAGCATGAAAGATTGAGGAAAGACAATGGTTTTTATAGTAAATAGAGCGCTCATACCGACTCTCGTAGATTCTATTGCTCTAATTACAAGCTTTGGTAGAATATTAACTTCCGTACCCTAACATCCGAGTGCTTAAATGTCAGAAAAAAACACCTTTTCAGATGAAGAAACAGCCGTCCTTAAAGATTTGGCTAAAGCTGAAACAGACAAGCGAAATGAAGAAGAACACCAGAAGAAAGAAGACGATAGAATCTTTTACGATAAACAAGTTGAGTGGTATTCTGTTCTTGCAGAGGCAAGTGTAACCACCCGTTTTGAAAGAGACCGACAACTCCTGACCATTGCCGCTCTTGCCATTGGCGCGCTCATTACTCTCAAGAGTGACATAGACAAAGATTTTTTAACGCTTGGGTTTTGGCTGCTGTCTGCTATTTCCTTCATGGTGACGATCATTGTGTGTCTTAACATATTTCAGAAAAATACTGAGTTACTCGAAGCTTTAATCGCCGAAACCGCCGAACCAGACCGGAAACATGAACGTCAGCGTCTTGATGCAGCACTAGGATTAAGGGATAAAATCATGTACTTTTCCTTTATCTTTGGCATAATTCTCATGTTTGCCTTTGCCATAAAAGGTCTTGGTATTTCTCTCTATTTCAACTCTTGACAGGAGCCAAATAAATGGTCGAAATAAAAAAGAGCGTGTCCGGTACAAATAGTGCTAATCCATCAAGAGCAAGCAACCAAGCGTTCATTGGAAATAGTGCGCAAGGTCTTAGTGCTTCTGCCCCTTCGCAATCTCAATCATCTTCTGGATTTTCACAGAGGCAGAGCGGGCCAATTAGTTCCTCCGCCCCACTTCCATCCAAGCGCAGATAGGAGTCAAGTAAATGACCAAAGACCCAAAAACATCCTCTCGATCCAAGACAACTAAAAAAATAGGAGCTAGCGTCTCCAAGTTAGTTAAGAGCAAACCCCCACGCACAAAGAAAAAATAGTTGTTGATTGATGACAGAGGAAAAGGCCCTAAACTCTGAGTTTGTAGCCATTAAATCAGGGAGATCATGCCATGAGAAAAACGCTTCTAAAAGTCTTTGTTCTGGCTCTGACGATGGCCGTGTTGATTCCGGCTTTTGCCTATGCGCATGGCGGTGGGTGTCGGAAGGATTCTCCGCCCGGGCAATGCTGTCACATGGATCGCAAAGCGGGCGAAATCCATTGCCATTAAAAAACCCTGTCATTGCGAGGAAAGCCGGCGAAGCTGGCTTGACGCGGCAATCTCTTGCAACATCGCCGAGATTGCCGCGTCAGGCCTGAAGGCCTTCCTCGCAATGACATTTAGGGGCTAGGCAAAATGCCCTTTTAGCTTCTGTGCCATCTCCACAAAAACCACCGCTTGTTCACTCTGCGGGTCGCACGCCATCAACGGCTCACCCTTATCCGCGCTTTCGCGCAAGGCCATATGTAGAGGGATCGCGCCGAGGAAGGGAATCCCCAGCTCTTCCGCCCCCGCCTGCCCGCCGCCTTGACCGAAAAGCGGCGTTACATTTTGACAATGCGGGCAGGTAAAGCCGCTCATATTTTCGATCATGCCCAAAATCGGGACGTTCATTTTCTGGTACATGGCGATACCTTTGCGCACATCGCTCAGCGCCAGATCCTGCGGCGTTGTCACGACAGCCGCGCCGGACAAAGGCACAAGTTGCGCCAGCGACAGCGCGGCATCGCCTGTGCCTGGCGGCATATCGACCACCAGAACATCAAGCTGTGGCCACTCCACATCATGCAAAAGCTGCTTCATGGCGCTGTGAACCATAGGGCCGCGCCAGATCACGGGGCTTTGCGGCGGCACAAGATAGCCGATGGACATGCAGGCCATGCCATGAGCGGTCAGGGGAATCAACCGCCCTTCCTCATTGCCCACCGGCTCATAGCTTGCGCCCAGCATCAAAGGCAAAGAAGGGCCATAAATATCAGCATCTAAAATGCCTACGCTTAGATTTTGCTTTAACAAAGCCAGCGCCAGATTCACCGCCACCATGGACTTGCCCACCCCGCCCTTGCCGGATGTGACGGCCAGAACATGTTTAACGCCTCTGGGCAGGGCTTTGGTCGATGAAGCTCCGATCTTGGGCGACTCTTTATGCGCGGCGAGCATCACTTGGACTTTTTCAACGCCTTCAAGCGCCAAAAGCGCGGTTTCGGCCTGTTTGGCCAAAGCCTCATAAGGCGTGGGATTTGAAGAGGGGATGTTGAAAACAAGCCGTAAGCTCGTCCCCTGCTGGGCGCAATCCACCGATCCCGGAGCAAGCTTTTCTTCAAGCTTTAGGGTTGCAAGCGTTTGCTTTATGGCTATGCTAAGGTCTGTCATAACGGCAAAATCCTTATCAAAGCTTGGGCGTGCAGGCAAGAAGAGATCTTCATGAGTTTTCCCCATCATCATCTTTTAGGCATCAAGCAGCTTTCGCGGCAGGATATTGAAGCGATCCTTGAACGCGCGGCGCATTATGCGCAGACCAACCGCTCGCCGCAGAAAAAAACAGACCGTCTGGCGGGCAAAATAGTCGTAAACATGTTTTTTGAAAACTCGACCCGCACCCGCACCTCTTTCGAGATCGCGGCCAAAAGACTTTCCGCAGACGTGATTAATTTCAACACAGCCGTCAGCTCGATGAACAAGGGCGAAACTTTCGGCGACACCCTCAGCATGATTAACTCCACGCATGCGGATGCCTGTGTCATCCGCCATCCGCAGGCCGGTATGGTGGAAGAAGCCACGCGCTATTTTCAAGGCGCTGTCATCAATGCCGGTGACGGCGCGGGCGCACACCCCACGCAGGCGCTTTTGGACGCGCTTACGGTTCAAAGGCATAAAGGCACGCTCGAAGGCCTAACGATCGCCATTTGCGGGGACATCAAGCACAGCCGCGTGGCGCGCTCCAACGCGCTGCTTTGGAAGCTTTTCGGCTCGCAGGTGCGTTTTTTCGCGCCGGAGGGCTTCACTTTCCCCGAGGAAACCAACAAGGATCTGGGCATTATCCCCTGCTCTACCATTGATGAAGCGATTGACAAGGCCGATGTCGTGATGATGCTGCGCGTTCAGAATGAAAGGCTTGAGCAGGGTGAAACGCATCTTGATCCTGCCATGTATAATGAAAGCTACGGCCTGAACCATGATCGCTTGCGGCGCGCGAAAAAGGACGTTATCGTGATGCATCCTGCTCCCATGAACAGAGGCGTTGAAATCACAAGCGCTTTAGCCGATGATCCTCAATATAGCGTTATCTTTGAACAGATGGAGATGGGCGTTGCCGTGCGTATGGCCTGCCTTGATCTTTTCATCAACAACTGAAGAAGGAACCTCATGAGCATTTCAGCCGCTTCTTTTACGTTTGTTCTGGCTTGCGCCTATATCCTTGGCAGCATCCCGTTCGGCCTTATTCTGATGCGCCTGACGGGGCATGGCGATATCCGCAAAATCGGCTCAGGCAATATCGGCGCGACCAATGTGCTGCGCGGCGGCGGGCGCAATCTGGCGGTCTTGACTTTGCTCCTTGATATGCTGAAAGGCACGCTGGCTGTCTTTTTGGCCTATCTTTATGATATGGATTGCCAGCTTTTGGCGTCCGGCGCGGCGCTTGCGGCCTTGTTTGGCCATATGTATCCCTTTTGGATCAACTTTCGCGGCGGAAAAGGCGTTGCTACGGCGCTGGGGGTCATGCTGGCGCTTTCGCCGCCTGTGGCCGTGATGGCGATGCTGGTGTGGCTGGCTTCGGCGCTGATTTTAAAAATCTCCTCGGCCAGCGCTTTGATCGCCATTGGGACGATGCCCGTCTTTATTGCGATTTTCCAGCATAATGAGCTTTTGCCGCTAAGCCTTCTTATCATTGTTCTGGTTTTTATGAAACATGCCGACAATATCCGCCGCCTTTTGGAAGGCTCCGAACCCAAGATCGCACTGGGCAAAAACAAGAAAAAAGAACATAAGAAAAAATCCGTTACAAAGAAAAAAGAAGACAAAGAATGAAATCCCAAAATGCGAAAGACCAAGAGAGGCTGGCGGCCCTGCGCCTTGCCCGCACAGCACATATTGGGCCGGTTACTTTCCGCCAGCTTCTTGCGCGTTTCGGGTCGGCAAGTGTCGCGCTTGAAAGAGTACCGGAGCTTGCGCAGCGCGGTGGCCGTAAAGCGCCTTTTGCCGTTGCCTCTGCCGCCGCTGCCGAGGATGAACTTAACGCGCTGGCAAAACTTAAAGGCCGCCTTCTTTGCCTAGGTGATGATGACTATCCGGCGGCGCTTGCGGCCATAGATGACGCGCCACCTGTTTTAAGCATGATCGGCCATAGCGTGCTGATGCGCCGCGATCAGATCGCCATAGTCGGCGCGCGCAATGCTTCGATCAATGGCCGCAAGATGGCCGAAAAGCTTGCGCGTGATTTGGGATTGGAAGGTTTTGTTATCACCTCGGGCCTTGCGCGGGGTATTGACGCTGCGGCCCACAACGCCGCGCTTCAAAGCGGAACGGTGGCCGTGGTTGCCGGCGGGCTTGATGTTGTATATCCCGAGGAAAACAAAAAACTTTACGACATGATCTGCGAGGTCGGCTGTGTCGTGGCC
>Ga0123354_10000283_pt1 | contig 46188 bp, 27 predicted proteins | sample TergutLab28metaG_2_FD_97872 | JGI IMG/M metagenome (GOLD analysis project Ga0123354, IMG submission 97872) | Labiotermes labralis P4 segment gut microbial communities from Petit-Saut dam, French Guiana - Lab288 P4 | ecosystem: Host-associated > Arthropoda: Insects > Digestive system > Gut ... | reverse complement strand
TCCTGAAGATGGACGTATTAACGTCTGAAACATGTTGAGCAATATATAATAAAACAAGTGTCATCTAGTTGGTCAACCTTTATTCAAATATCAAGATGATGCACGGTCCAATACGCATAAGGTTCATAACCATATTTACAGGTGCCCGCTACCTGACCCCATCCCACTTGCTGAAGATCCATCTTAATATTATCCTCTCAACTACACTTGTTTCTTCTAAGTGATCTCTTTCCCTCAGGTTTCCCCACCAACACTACATACACCTCTCCTGTCCACCATACATGCTACAGGCCCTGCCTGTCTCACTTTCTTTGATTTGATACCCCAAATAACATTTGGTAAGGAGTGCAGATCATTAAGTTCATCATTATACAGTTTTCTCCACTATCCTGTTACCTGTCCTCTTAGGCCCATATATTCTCAGCACCGTATACTCAAATGCCCTCAGCCTATGGTCCTGTCTCAGTGTGAGCAACCATGTTTTACACCCATACAAAACAGTGGGCAAAATTATATTTCTGTATATCTTAATTGATATAGTATTGCATAGCAAACTGGAAGACAGAAGATTGTGCACTGAATGATAGCAAGCATTCCCTGACTTCAATCTGCTCATAATTTCTTCCTAAATATAATTCTGAAGTGTTAAGGTTGTTCCCAAATAGAAACCGCAGTAATTCTTGGAATGTATTACCTGCAGATACGGGGGTCCACCTGCAGTTGACAAAAGTGATATGCCTTTACAAATATTACTGTCTGTTTTACCACCCTTCTTATGGATAGGTACAATGATTGACTCCTTGCACTTCTCAGACAATTCCTCCTTATTCCAAATAGAAATAATAAGTTTATGGATCTCAGAATGAATTGTTCTACACCCTGCTTTAATCAATTCTGTTGGGATTTGATCAGTACCTGGTGATTTATGTCCTTTTAGGTTTTCAATAACCATCTGAACCTCAAAGGCACTAGGCTTAGGCACTAGTGGCTCTGTCTGTATTTCAGTCTGTGTAACTTCCTTAACCCTATGTACATATCCGTAGCTGAGGAAAGTGGTTCCTCCAGCTAGCCAAAATACTGTGGGAGTTAGCAAATGTCAGTTTGCAAATATCTTTTCACCCCAATTTTGCATTAAAATCTAACAGAATTTTCATGCGGTACTTTGGAAAATGATTGAACACCTGCTCTAATTTCTCATAAAATCTTCCTTTTAAATTATTACTTTTCTCTTCACTTGGTGCATGCACATTCAAAACAATGATGTTACACCAGCGACCTCTCAGAACTATATATGACTTTCTGGCACTAACAAACTGTACTCTCTTAACTGCTCTACAAAAAATTCTGTTTCCAATTTGATGATTTTTGTTTTCTTTTCCATAGAAAAAATATATAATCTCCTGCTTGTACCATGCCCCCTTTTTCCCACCTAACCTCCCGTACACCCTCTAAATCTAATTTATATCTTGCTAATTCTCTGGATGCTGCTGCTCTAATTGAATCTGACCTATACAGACTCCTTACATTCCAAATACCAAGTCTTATGTCCCTTTTCATTGCTTAGGTTGTACCAAAGGATCGGTCCAGGTCCAAGGCACGTGTATCTGTTTTGTAACAAGGCCAGTTTTTACGATGAGAAATTGTTAGCACCTCGTCCAACTCCCAAGCTGGATGACCACCCCTTTTCGGCTGTCAGTGACTGCTTATTCAATATATTCCCAGCTACCCTCCATATTGGAGTCCATTCCTCCAGCTGCAACCTGAGGATGTGCCATGCCTTGGTGACTGGGACCCTCCTATAATGGTTATTACAAATATGGTGATGTGAAATTTTGAGACTGTATGTGCCAAATTTAACATATGTGGAATATGTTCATATGTAATCAGTGCTTCACAAAAATGAAACAAGATGAGCATTGTATTTGTAGTGTAACACTGTGGTACTTTCGCATAACCACTGTTGTTGTGGAAATGTAACAACATGCTTTGTGTGCCTGTTGAGCTACATGTCATTGTTAACTATACAAAAATAAGCGGTATGGAGGTCTTCATGTAAAGTGCCCAATGCTGCATTGAAATGAAAGAATGTTTGTTGGCTCACGTTCTTCTTTGGACGTACATTTTGACTAAACAGATAATGACAGAGAAGTTGTTGCTCAGTTACTCAGTTTTGTAATCGTTGCAGTAAGACATTTTACGAGCTCAGATGGAATTAATCAATTATGAGGCAATAAGTATTAAATACTTGAGTGTATCTTTATTCTTACTGTAGTCACTGGCCGCAATTCACTTCTTATCTCTTCCCCACTGGCCTGTCTGGCTGTACCATATTATGCCATATTATCTCATAAACAACCTGATTTTCAGGAAAAAGTCGTTTAACATGAAATGTTTGTTTTGATTTTCTCTGCATCTTTTGTCTGAAACATTTCTCATTTGAAGAAAAATTCTGCAAGGTGTTATTATAAATGTACATAGATCTTCATGTAAAGTACCCATTATTCTTGTCAGATTTTAACCAAATTTGAATTTTCTTCACAGATTTCTTAAAAATCCTCAAATACCCAATTTTATAAAAATCTATCCAGTTGTAGGTGAGTTGTTCCATTCAGACGGATGGACAAACAGATGGGCATGACAGAGCTAATCGTCACTTTTTGCAATTCTGTGAATATGCATAACCACCAGTGACGTTACTAGTAGATATGTACAACTAGATATTTGTGCTTGAGGAGAGTAGTTGTACTTCCATAAGTATGAGTGTCTCACCCTTCAGTTACAGGGTCTTACATTTGTGTCAATGTAACATTTAATTGGTGTGTGTGGCCTCATTTTATTTCTTACTGAAGTCTCATACTGTGCTGTTGTTCTTGACTCCATTTTGTCATGGGTATGTTGAAGTGTGTGCCTGAATCTTCCTCTATATTTCACAGTTACAATCCGATTTTGTTCACTGAACTGGGAATGCTTTTCAACTTGGTGTGTAATTAATGGGCTAGAATAAGTATAACCAAAACTGTCATAAATTGAAAGCTGTATGTAGTGAGAATGTTCCCAGTATATTAAACATATGTATGAACACTCATTTGTGTCATTAATCATTTCTTCAGCAGTAGTTTATTATAGTTTCCTGTTGAGAGCTTCTGTGTGATTACACTGTAACTTTTATACTATTGGAACAAGTTTCTCCTGTGTCTTAGTGCCATGACATGGTGTGTAGAAGGCAAGGAGGAAAGGCTGTACACTTTCTAAACCTTGATGTTAAATGGAGGGCAGTGGTCACCTTCATGCTCCAGCCAGTTTACTGTTGTGGAAAGAGATTTCATTGCCTACTGATCAGGAAGTTGGGTTGGCCACAGCACTGTCCTGATAAAATGGCGAAAAGAAAAATCCCAGTGCCCAGCAATAATTAGAATCCCAGTCACATGTGTTAACCTACTAATTTCTTTGTAAGCACTGACGCTTGAGTGGATGCTATATTTGATTTATGTCAGGTTTGGTAGCGGGTATCCAGCTGCACCGGGGCTCCCGAGATGATCTAGCTTTGTGTCCCAGTCCATCTGGTGCTGTGGGAAGATCAGGCCCAAATGCACAATCTCGTGTTCGCCGTCATGCTAGTGTTGTTCTTCTGCGCCGTAGCCTTGCAGAAGCAGGAAGGGTGGGTCCAGTAAATTCCAGTCTTTCCCAGCCATCTCTTGCTGTCTGGAACTCAACAAAGTCAGGTGGTTTTTCCATGCTTCCTACTGTTTTGCTCAGATTAACATACATATATTTTTGTACATTTGTTGAGTTTCGTCTTTGCACTCAGAAAAGGAAGGGTATAACCAGAAAGTATCAAAATTTAACCTCTATAAATCAAGATATTGAACTTACATGAATGGGCACATTTTGTTTTAAGTAAACTCCAGCATATATATACATTTGTTCCAGTATTACTGACAGTCCTGGAAGCACGTCTGAACGTCAGTGTTTGGAATCACCAAAGCTCTTCAGTTGCATTGTGCTCATGTGTTTGTGAGTCATCAGATCATTTGCCTTTCACAATTTTTAAGCTTGAGAGATCAAAAGAAACACAGGGAGCTGTATCTAGTGAGTGTGGAGGATGTCTGGCTTGAATACTATGTTGAGGTGTATGTTGCATTTTGCATTTGCATTATGTTGGTGCATTTGGACATTACTAGATTCCTACTTTAGATGCTGTTCAGAATGGTTTGGAGTACAGAAACATTGTGTCACTTGTATATCAAAATGTTGGTTCTAAGCAGATCATGTGGAATGTGCTTATGATGGACAACACCTGTATGATCAAAGAAGACAATTAGCATCACTTTTCCATGCTGTACACATAGTATGCTTTTATCATTTGCCAAGAGAATTTTTGTTGTGATGATTGCTGCTGACTTTTGGGGTGAACCAAGCCATGATATTGGATTCAGTGGCTATGTTGAGAAGTTGTATGAAGCTCACAAGATGCAACAAAGGAAACTTTTGAAAGAAAATTTATGGTAATATATTGGTGGAAACTTGATCTCGCATTGGTGAAAATGAGGATGGCAAATCTATGAAAATGGAGGGATGAGTGTATATTAATGTTGGATGGAAATGTTTCTCATGGAACTTGTATTGTTGCCTTTGTTTCCTGTATGATTAGTGTGGTACTGGTAATGCAGTTGATGCTTGATGCTACATCAGCGTATTGTGTGTGGGCATGAAACTTTTGTCTCTTGCTGTGAAAGAAGACTGGACATTCATGTGTTTGAAAACTTTTTTTTTTAATGTGACTTAATGAGTGAGGACATTAACTCAGCATATGCCTGAGCTTATTTTATTTTATTTGTATATTTGTGTTATTTTTTTTAAATTCAATCATTATTTTGGCCTGGGATTTCATTTCTTTTCCTCCCTGTCCCAGTTAGAGTGCATGAAGAAGTGATATTGACAGGTTCCATAACAAAGGGCCTTATTTGAAAACCTTATTTGTTAATCAACCTCAGAACAATAGGCTTTCTCATGGAGTTGTTACAGCAAAATGATGATACTTTAAGGACTGATAATTTAACTTCTGGGAATACTGTGGCAACTGTGGAAGTTGTGTGATATTGAGAATGCTAATGTGTGTTAATGTTGGGAAATGATAGGTGAATATGTGTCCTAACTTGAGTTTTACTGGTAAACAAATATTCTATTTTTGTGTTTTACAGGCAGTGGAGAGGTGTTAAGCAAACAGAACACACATTTCTGTGATCAAGAGGTAAGGAGTACTTGAATGTGAATTCAGATGAAACAGTCTTCTTGACTGATTCATTATAGTTTTTCTTTTTTTTTCCCCTGCCTGTAGGGACTGGTTGCTTCTGGCAGTGGATCCTGGTTGCAAGCACCAGGTGTTGATGTTGATACTGTTGCAGCAAGCATCAATCTACATCATGGTGGTGAGTAATGACAGGTGTTATTTCTTGATCAAAAGGGCATGTAGTGTGCGTGAAGGTAAAACCCTGCTTACACACAAACTGTATGGATGAATGCTCATCTTCACACTCTGGCCACTTTACCACTGGGTAATGATCTCTCAGTACCTTTTGGATAGGTAGGAAATTGGATTCCAGAGTCAGTCTGAGATACACAAGCGAAGAGAAACAAAAGGCACTTGAACCTGAACATAGAAAGAACATCACAAACTTTCAGGTTATAGGCTTATTTGGGTTCTTCTGCACCTCCCTGCAGAATTTGTCATTCAGTCTCTTTTTTAGGCCCTCGATGTATTTTGTGTCCTCTTGATTGATATTACAGTGCTGTTCTTGGCAGCTGCATACCTTACGTTCTTATGGGTAGATCTTTCCAATTCTGTACTGTATGGTCATGTGACAATTGCTTTATGTGTCCTGTTATTGTATCGTTATTTTATTCTTTATCATGTAGTGTGTGTCCTGTATTTTTTTATTTAATTGTTCTGTCTTTAGTATTTGTTCTTACTACCATGTAACTATGATGGGGGCTGCTTTTACCTTCCATAATTTCAGCATGTTTTCCTTTGGGATGTTGTGATGAAGGGTAACTGTGATGGGAACTGCTATTACCTTCTGTAATTTACCTTGTTTTCCTCTGGGATGTTGTGAATCAGGATTTGTTTCAAAGTTCCACACAATATCTAAATAAATCTAAAATGTGTACTTAAGAGGTTTTGTGTGGTTATTCATGAATGATTTACTATTTAAAAAGTGCATTTTGCAGGCAGTATTATACAGAGCAGGAGTAAGGGTCAGTGGTATGCATGTCCTGTTGTGTAATTATGCATACACATAGTATGATCTAAGTATGTTGTGGTCATGTACTTGTTTTGCCCAACATTTCCTAGAATTTGTTGATGCTGTGTCTGAAAACCACTGGTATGATCTGCTGTGTACAGCTATGTTGGCTTGGTACACGTGGGGAGATTGTTTCATCACCACAGAATGTATAAATGAAGTGAATGTGTTGGCTCTTCATTTTCAAACTCTATATTTGTAATTATTTATGGCATGGGTACTTCTTCTCTGAACGAGATAATAATTGAACATGCATTATTGCCAATAGATGGAGCTGTAATATATGAGTGTCAGTCTGGTGTATTGAGCATAATGGGCACTGTAAAGGCAAGAACCATGCTGTAGATTCAAAGAAAGAAGAAGAAGAAAAAGAAGAAAATTGTTGTATATGTTAACAAAATTTGTCTGTTTTGAGATACTTTCATGCTACTCATATTTGCTTCTAGGTGTTCCAAACCAGCAGAAGTCATCACTGCCAGCTGCATTAGTGAAGAAACAACATTACCTATGATTCCTTCATTGTGACTGCCAGCTTGCATAATGTGTGAACATATGGAAATATTTCCTATGTTTTTTTTATCGTTGCGCCATGCATTCTGTAGTTTATTTAATTACACACACCAACACATGCACATATATGTATATATATTACTTAAGAAGTTTAAAATTTACATTAAAACACTCCTACATGTTTCAGTCACATGATTGTCCTCAGGGAGCATACATTGTTCCTTGCTAAAGTTATAATTTAAAACATTCAGTGAATTACTTCGTTATGTTAACTTCGGTGCTGTGGCAGCATGTTGTGCTTTGTGTGTGAGTCATACGCTCTTTAGAATGAGCCTGGTTATGGATGTGCGTCGTATGCTGTGAGCGTGAGACTGGCTCGCGTTACACAGCGTACGATGCACATCCATAACCAGGCTCATTCTAAAGAGCGCATGACTCGTACACAAAACACGACATGCTGCCACAGCACTGAAGTTAACATAATGAAGTAATTCACTGAATGTTTTAAATTATAGTTTTAGCAAGGAACAATGTTTGCTTCCTGAGGATGATAGTGTGATCGAAACATGTAGGAGCGTTTTAAGTGTTTTACTGGAAATTTTAAACTTCTTAAGTAATATATATATGTGCACGTGTTGGTGTGATTAAATTTTCTATGTATTTGGGAAACACAGATACCCTTAGAATGTATAGTAGATTCATCATCATTGATGTGAATTATTAGGTTCTATAATTATCTGTGTTGGAAAAGACGCATTTTCTAATGTGTTTTGAAATAAATTAATTCTATACCAAATCTTTTTCATTCTTGAAAATTACTTTCATGAATCCACTAAGGAGGAGGCAATTAAATTATCTGTTTAGAATTGGCTGGATCATAAAATAGGATTGACTGTTAGTAGATTCTGCTGCCACCCAGTATGTCTCTGATACTGGTCCATACAAATTAGAGTTTGTCATCATGCGACATTGTTCCAAGCTGCACAACTAGTTTTGTGGTATTTAATTGAGACGCTTAAGTCTAATTTAAATTTACAAAAGGAAGAAAATCATCATAACATAAATATTGATATGTAGGTATAGAAAGGAAATTCAATGATTAAAGTGAATCTCACATTTGTTAATTGTGTTACATTTTGGGCTGAAAATGGAGCAGATTGTATCTTTGTTTTGTGGATTCTCTCCTGCAGATGCAAGCACCACATGGCTGATTATATAGACTGTATGGCGCAGATTTAATGGTTGTGAGTGTGCTGACATTGCTATAAAGAGCCAAAAGAGGTAGAATATGTGATTGATGAAAGTGACAAAGCATAACACTGGATATGGGCTCTTGACTTGAGTAGTATTTGTTGATGTAGATTAAGGATTTGCATACATCGCAGCACCGTGTGTCAGGACGACTGTCAACAAGACTGCAAAATGGTATACTCAACAACATAATACACAGACTTTACCAAGGCATACATTCCTGCCAATTTGTCACAATGTCACTTAACAATAATTTTATTGACACCCATAAAAAAGTATGGCCATCCCTGCACCAGTTTTTACAAAACTCTTCAGCGCTGATATGTCTCTTGTACTGAATTTTATACAGATTGGACAGTGTGTATGGAAAGTACAGATATAAATTAATTTCCACTCCTAAGTAAAGTGTGGCTTTCAATGCATTAGATTTTCACCAACTTACAATCAGTGAATAAATCTTTGTGGACATCTGTACAAAATTTGTAGATTTTATTTATGCCATTACGTAAAGTATGGTTTTCACTGCTGCAGATTCCATAAAACTTATAATTGTTCAGTGGCATGATTTGTAGATCTGTACCGGGTTTTATCCGTAGTGGTCACATATATAAAGTATGGGTAGTAATTTGTTTACACACTTTGGTAAATTACACCTGTCATTGAGCGAATTTTCAAGAAACTTACAATTGCGAACTTATTGTAGAGAACTCCTGAATTTCATGAAAATCCACCAGATGGTTCAGTCACTGATACTGGGTCATGTAAGAGGTGCATGGTCTCCAACATGAGGATTCTTTTTTCACTGTGTGAAGAATGCATGATAATAATGAAGACATTTTTCTTTTAAATGTCCTTTTTGGGTTATTCATGCTCCATATGTCTTCATTTATCCAGATAATTCAGTTGATTGTATTAACTTAAAGCAATAAAGGAATTTAAATATTGCTGATTTTTATATCTTGTATATTATTTTACAGAAATAAAACTTGTATTTTAAAACTAGTACTGTAACATCTATTTTAGCCAGTGTTATATTTCTCATTGTTAAAATGAAACAACCTCCAGAACACAACCTCGTTTGTGTATTAAGTTACACAGTGCCTCTCAGTGTGGTGTGGCCCAGATCAGATCTGACAAGATCACCCCAGCACAAACCAAGATAACCCACAGTGATACTTCATAAACTCATAGAATCAGTGTAACATTGAGGTGTGTTCATGCAACCATTGTTGCAGTGGAAAGTCAATAAGTATTACATAATGTGAAGGTGTATTTGTAGCTTTAGGTATCCAGCATGCAATGTGCATTCGCCACTTTGTCATCTGTGGCCTGCGTGGCTCTATGTTATTTTTACACATTATCTCATAAAATGGCACAATTTTTTAAAAACAGTTATTGATCATAAAATGTGTTTTGATTTTCTCTACAACTTCTGTCTGAAACATTTTTCAATCTAAGAAGAATTGAGGGAGATATAAAAAAATGTATATTGGTCTTCAACTAAAGTACCTATTATTCTTGTCCAATTTTAATGAAACTTGAATTTTCGCAACAGTGTTTCGAAAAATACTCAAATATAAAATTTCATGAAAATCTGTCTAATGGGAGCTGAGTTATTCCATGCAGACAGACAGACAGACATGATGAAGCTAGTAGTAGCTTTTAGCTGTTTTGTGAATGCATCTTAAAACCACAAATTGATTTACTGAGAGTGGACAGGACTTTGGCACAACTGCAGTAAGATGAAAATAGTAATTACATATGCTTGTGGATTTGGTATATATCATACAATATACTATTAAATAATAAAAGGAATTACAGTAAATTATTCTCATGTAATTTATGTTATACCTGAAAGCTATTACATATATTTTACATTTAAAAGATATGGTTTTAAATATTTAACCACACACTAAAAGTGATAAAAGTACTTCAACCTGAGTATGCAGTTATGGGATGAAATGATGTTAAAAAGAGTGGTATAGTGTAGCTTGCTTAATGAATATGAATGGGATTGTAGTCTTTGTTCTTCTGGGATATGTTGCTGAGTCACTGGGTTATCTGCGCCTGACATTTTGAGACAGCATAGTGGTGTTATCTTCAAGTAAGCAATGCCTAGTTCTACATTGGAAGATGAGACCACTATGTTGTCTCAAGACATCAGGCACCATTCATCCAGTGAATTGGGTGCAGCACTGCATAAACCTACAAACTTGCTTCTGTAAGGTTCTGATAAGTGTATGTATTTTGTTACTGAGAACTATAAAAGTGGTATGAATTCCAGTGTGAAGATGTGTATGTTTTGTACCAGCAGAGGAATTGCAGTCTTCTGGATATGATGCCATGCAGTTTGGTCTGTGGTGTTAATTTCCAGAGGAACATGCTACTTCAGTGTTCACAATAGCAGAGCTGCACATATTACGTTAGAACCCTTTAGGGTATCTGTAATCAGTTGATGGCAGTAGGAGTTTTCCAAGAATTATGTAAGACTCAAAAATGAAATAACGGTATGTCTTCCACATAAGATAACAGTTTAAAGAGGACCTTAAGTGAATGAAATGAACAATACTTGCACATGGTCTCCAATATTTATCAGTTGTCATTGGAACCAAAGGATGCAGAAGATCTATTTAAAAGTTTGTTGATCTACAACCTTCTCATGTTGTCTTCAATTACCATCTAATTGGGGACCGCGGTAGCACAGTGGTTAAGGTGGTGTGCTACAATTCGGAAGGTCGTTGGTTTGATCCCAGCTGGTGTCAGTGGATTTTTCATTGACATAAAATCCTTCTGATCGCACAATGGCCCTGGGGTCAACTCAGCCTCTAACAGAAATGAGTACCAGGAGAATTTCCTGGGGGTAAAGGCAGTCGGTGCGTAAGGCTGACAACCTACCACCATCCTGTGCCGTTGTCACTAAATCTGGGAACCTTAACTTCCTGGAACCCTCTGGGCCTGTCCAGGCCTGTAATGGGACTGCTTTGCTTTACTTTACCATACAATTTTTATTACTGCATTTTTTGTTTTAATATAGTTTTACAAGTGCTTTCAAGTAATTCTGGAAAGAACTTGACGTTCTACTCCTTCAGACTCTCAGTACACAATTCTGTGAGACAGGGGTTTCCCTATCATCAAACAGAACAACAAGACTACTTATGAAGAGTACAGTATAGCATAATTATTAAAATAAGGATGTTAGAGTGTGATTATAATTAGGTCAGAGGGTTTTCACTGGCCAAAATTTAGATTAATGAAAAGAACTTGATGAATGTACTAGAAGTATATTCACCCTAATATGCTCATTTTGTTTCTGGAGTGGAAGCAGTGTTAATTATGTTTTTATTTTCTGTTCATGTCTCCTACATGAATTCAATAGACAATAGATTTTTAAATCCTCTTGAGGTCGGTGATATTTACAAAAGCACTGATCAATAACACGTGACATTTTGTTCATTATTTGGGTCTGAAAGTATTGAAACACCCACTCATTAGTCCAAATGAACTTTATGGTTTGAGTCAGTCTCGTGGCAGGTTCTGACAAGAGTTATCCTTCCTGACATCTGTACCTTGTTTGGGGCATATCCAGTTTGCATTTTCTTTACTGATTTAACACTTTTGAAGGTTACTATCACTCCAAGTTCTGAAAATTCTTATCCAAATTTGCTGTGACATTTTGTGTTGAAGCAATGTTTACTGTGGTGTTCTATTTCTCACCATTTCTGCATTGCCTTAAGCACTGGTACAAGCTTGAAGAGAGATTCATTTTCCCTGATGAAAGTTTTGTTTGTCACATTGAGATGACAGACATGAAGAATGAGGAAAATTTTGTCAGTTACTGTAGGGAAGCATGTTTCCAGTTTTCATTGGTGATGAAACCCAGCAGATGTTCATGAAATAAACTCTACTACTTGTGTTAAAACATGTCATACATAGTGTAGAGAAAGTACTGTAATCACATTTATCAGTAAGTGAATACTGACGTTTTGACACAACTATAATTCATGTGATCCCTAGTACAATTATCAGTTAAATAAAAAACAGTGTATCAGAAAGCCAAATGTGTACCACTATAAATTTGATTTAAAATATATATTGGCACTTTGAAAACACACACAGTTTAGATTATAGTGCCCAAATTGTACATTAATAATTTTACTTCTCTCTCATTTGCTATAACTGTAAAGTGGATATAGTTTATTGGTACTGAACAGTTTTTGACCTATACAATAAGAATTGTGAGTGTTGTAGTCCATAATCACATGGTTTTTACCTGGTCTGCGAATATAACTACCCATCCGCTGTTTAAAAAGTGGCAGATTAGTTACTATGAAGGGTAGGGACATTGCAGTCATAACTCATATCTGATCCTGGAATATATTTATTATAGTTCACACAGTTCTTGATATAGAATGAATTGGTAATGTTGGGTTGCAAGCAGAAATAATAGATATGGACAAAGATATGGTTGCTTGTGGGTACAGACATAGTAATATCAATGATCACAAATTAATAGATACCATTTTAAGATATGTTCTCATAAGTCAACATTACATTCAACTATATTTTATAATTACATATATATAATATAATAAATATTATATATAGTCACTGTTTCATTTCAACATCTTGGATTTCATTTCTTTTGATGACTGACACTGATTTGTTAAGCTAATGTGATATTGTTATACATTTTTTATGCTGTAGGTGTTTACTCTGCAACAAAATGTGATATCTGCAAACAAGCTACATATAACTCCTTGTTTGTGTTTAGTTTTGACAGTTTATACTAGTATAAGCAGAGATATTCTAATGTTGTGGGAGAAAGTTGGATACACTGAAACAGAGATCCAGTCCTACTTCTGTGACATATTTTTAATATTATTTTATGGTAAGTATTTCTACACATATGATATGGGAAAGCTGAACTGGATACACTTTTGTTGTAAGCTAAATTCTTAAAAGTTCTGCATCTGTACATGTACAATTATGAGAGTAGCATACCCGTGGGAAATTCCATGCTTAAGCCTGGACTTCTTTGTTGTCCCACAACCTTAGTGCTTCACCTGTTAGTCTACAGAAGCTGATAAAGTAAACTGATTAAGATGTGTAAAGTATTATTTTTGTATGTTGTAAACAAATATGACCAGTATATTCTAAAATGCATTATACCCAATGAATAAGAAAATGGTTGCAGAAATCTTGGTTGTCTGTTATTGCAATTATAATAAAATTCCTTACAAGCAGGAATATTCTGATCAGAGTTCTACATATATCATTAGAAGCAGAGGTCTCACAGCCCTGCAAGATAACTGCTATGAAAAATCATTTACTAGAGGAATTTTACATTTTTTGTCTAAAGAAGAGTTCATGTGAATAGTTAAAGACTCAACAAATAACATTTTTTATTCATACATGGTCCAAGCTCAGGTTCCCTGTTTGTTACACAACTCATTTCACTTCTACAAGGAATATCTGCAAATTGTTTCTTCAAATGCTTATCTGTATGTCAATGGGAGACCATACTAAGGCACCAGATAGGTGTATGTTTTGTATGATTAAGTTATTTAACAACGGTTATGAATGGTGAATTCTGAAGAAGGATGAAGGATATAAATAACTGGAAATTAAAATCTAAGTAATCAGTATTTAACCAACTGCCAACAGTTTTTCAAGAAACATAAAAAAGATTTAAAAAATAAAGCTTAACACTTAGTTTTTTATTGCAAAGTACTGTCTATACACAACAATTGAATATCAGTTGTAGTTTTACAACTGGCTAATCAGGCTACATGTTTCGGCCGTTTTATCCGGCCATCATCAGGCCTATGGAATAATATTGTCAATTAAGGTACATTCGTTAACTCTACCAATGGGATCCCATTGTTTACACTGGATAAAAGCCAGTCAGGCACACTCCATCTACCACTACAAGAAGTTGAAAATTAAGGTACTAAAATGTAACGCCGATACTTTCTCTAACAAACTGTCTTACCAAAAAGATTATTCCAAATTACGCAAATATTAAGGTCCCTATCACCAGCAGCATACAAGACCCAAAATAAAGCTCAGATCACCCGAATCAAAGAAGAGATCAAGTTCTTATACAAGAAAAAAGACAAAATAAACAAAGAATGGGTCCAGTGTAAATAATGTATTGTGTATTGATGGTACTTTGCAATAAAATTTATTACACATGCACAATGGGATGGCATCATTCAAATTCAAGTTAACACTTAGGGGACTGTTAATAATGAAAACCACACAGTGTTTTAGGAAGCTACTATCAAAAGCATGATAAAAAAGTAAGGATAGTTGACAAACCAGAATTCAAGTGGGATATCCACAGAATGCAGGTCAGCAGTAGATACAATTACACTATGGCATTACATGTAAAACTGTGTAAAAGGTTTTCTGGTTGTCACTGTTATGAACACTATCATGTTTGTTCAAGTGAACTCATATTTTAACCCATTTTCAGTTTTATTGAATTGCTTCCCTAGTTAGAGAGTGACATACTATTAGCATTTCCATTATTACCTTGATGTAGTAATTTTTTATTCTGTGGCCAAGGGCTGAGAATTTATTGCAAATCAATAGCAAACTAAATTGTGTTTGTTCCCGAACCTTTCCATGCCTGACTGCACTCTGATTTTATTTATGTAAACATAGCTATAATATGCACATTCCAATTCCTGTATTTTATTAAATAATAATCAGGCAGTTCTTATTACTTGTTACTCTTAGCCATGGTAACTGACATATACACACCCCTGCTTACACAATGGTTAAGTTCAGAAGGGTCTGGTGCAAGTACATACACAAACACATATATATTTTTCACAAATCCAACATCTGGCATCTGATATTTTCATTCCCTGGATCCTTACAGGCTTACAAAATCCATATGGATATGGAAATAGCTGAATATGAAACAAATTTTGTCAAGTTTTGCACAAGATGGAATTGAGTATATGGTAGTGTGTGTGTGTGCACTGTACTCAATATATATACACACTGTACATATGATACTAATCGTGTTTAATCATAGTTAACTAATTGAAATTGGAGGATGCTGTGGAATGGAAATGAATGTGGAAAAAACAAAAGTAAGGAGAATTTCAAGACAACCATTCCAAGTAAAAATTATGATAGACCAAACACAACTAGAGAATGTGGAATCTTTTAAATATTTGGCCATTTTAACAAATGATGGAAGATGTACTTGTGAAATTAAATGTAGGATTGCTATGGCTAAAGCTGCATTCAACAAGAAGAGGGCTCTTTTTACTAGCACATTGGACTTGGAATTGAGGAAGAAGCTAGTGAAGTGCTACATTTGGAGCATAACTTTATGTGGTGCTGAAACTTGGACACTTCGGGCAGTAAATCAGAAACATCTGAATGTTTTGAAATGTGGTGCTGGAGAAGGATGGAAAAGATCAATTGGACCAATCATGTGAGAAATGAAAAAGTATTACTTACAGTCAAGGAGCAGAGGAATATCCTGCATGAAATAAGTAAACGGAAGGCTAACTGGATTGGTCACATTTTGTGTAGAAACTGCCTTTTACAATGGGTTATTGAAGGAAAGATAAAAGGGGGGATAGAAGTGACAAAGATGAGGAAGAAGATGTAGGAAGCTACTGGATGACCTTAAGGAAAGGAGAGGATGCTCTCACTTGAAGGAGGAAGCTCTAGATCGCTCTATGTGGAGAGCTCACTTTGGAAGAGGCGTTGGACCTGTTGTACGACAGACTTCTAAATGAATGAATGACATACGATACATGTATGTATGTGTGTATGTAGGTATGAATGTATGTATGTATATATGTATGTACGTACGTATATATGTGTGTGTGTATATATATGCTATATGTATGTATGTATGTACTCATGCTGTATGTATATATGTATGTGTATACATAATTATGTACATATACTTAATTGTTACCAGGCATTGTAAATAGAGCACATATGTATTGACTACATACATACATGTACCTGGAGGTTAATAAAAAAAAATTGCATAGGTATGACATTATGTAACTCAAAATTGCATTAAGTAGAAATGTGTCTGTAAATGTATTGCTGAACTAGCTTCAACTAATCAGAGTATCTGTGAAAAGTCACATTTTCTTTTCTGTACTAACTGAAATGTGTTGGTTCTTGTCTACTTCACACGCAGCCTCTCAATTACCCCCAACCTCTTCCTATTTGAGGGGGTTGGGGATTGTGGAAATACAGAATTCCATATATTACATCATGATTTCAGATTTTGTTGTTCACCTTCTTTTTATATCTTTCATCACATTCTACATTTCAGTTAGTATCATTCCCTCAGAAATTCCAACATACAGCTATTTGTAATTTACAAGGCTGTGAGATCAATTTTTTTGTAAAAGGAAGTTTAATAACTTGCTTCCAAAACAGTTACAATAAATTAGCTATGTGAAAAGGAAAACTGATATGTCTCAGATTAATTTTTATTTTGATTGTAGTGACTGTTCTTTAAATAGTTCTTTCATTTTATATCAACAATATAGCATCTTCAGTAGTTAGAATGTTACATGGTTTTGAATCATCCTGCTCAATTTCAGCACTGTCCATCATTCAAGGTTTTCCAACCACAATGTTTAGAAACTGGTTCTGTTTTATCCTTGAGGTAACTATTTAAAGTAAGAAATTCTACTCTACTGGGCTTCTTGGCATAGCTAGTTTAGGCTACAAGAATAAATCTTCTTAGGGGCCCAACTAAGTAGGTTCCTTATTTTATCCTCTCACCTGCAGAAGCAAATAGAACTAGTGTCTGAAATGCTGAGATATACAACGAACAAGGATGAATGACACTGTCCAGCATAATGGTCAAAAGGATTGCTGTACACCAGAGTCAGAAGAAACCTTCGGACTCAGTCTTGTGTGATTCAGTGTCACAATCCCAGTTGTGTGTTAAATTTCAGAATTTTACCTTAGTCAATGAGTTGTAAAGAAAAAGTATTTAATTTGAAGTTTCTTAATTGTTTGTTTTTTTTAACATAATGTATTATCACATTTATGTTATAAATGTTTTCCCTTGTCACCAGAGTACATTTTTTTTGTTAATTTACTATTTACAGTTGTAACAACTAGCCATTTTCGAAAGAGACAAACGTCCATGTTTTTAAGAATTATGCCATAATTCTCTGCTTTGGAAGCTGGTAACCCAACCTACAAGTGCTGCTTGAGTAATCAAATATTATCCTGTGCACTTTTAGTATAATTTGAGCTGAAGTTGTAGTAGGAATACACTCATATTGAATTACTGTAATGGATTATTTGCTAATCTTTCCACTGGATAGGAATATTTTACCCTTACTGTGCTTTACATTGGACAGGAAAGGAACAGAGATAAGAGACAATGACTTCATACATACACACATAATTTCAGTGACAACATGATTCTCTTGTCATTAACATACACATACCCTGAATAATTTACATATGTTAATTAGTATATGTATTAAAAATATCATTGTTGAACTAATTCTCATCCTCTCTGTATTGTAATAATACATGTCCCATCCAAATAATAATCCTTGGTACATACATATTAAAGAAATAATAAATTCATGTTTATGCATAGTACAGAATAAACTATTATACAAATATATTTATGAACAAAGATGCGTGCCATACTGATTGAAACTCTAGTTAAACAATGTAAGTTTTACACATGAAGAGAATAAATTTAAAATGTTTCATCAAGCAGAAGTTTATCACAATTATATCAATTAAAACATACATGCATGTTTTAGTATTTTTGTAGTATGTTGCATGGTTTATTTAGATATACTACTTACACAGGCCTTCCTAAACCACTGGAAATTATGTAGGCTGAACAACTGGGAGCCAGAAAGCAGAAGATACGCAGACAGTGACTGGAAATCTCTAAAACAGTATTGTCTGAATCAGTGTGTAAGTGTAATGGGTCTGTAGATCTTTACTTTCTTGAGTTTCTTAAATTGACACAAAATACTCACTTGTATGACTTTGCATTTTATAGCTTAAGCCAGTAGTGTGACAAAGTTTCTGGGGGCCTGTTTATAGATTTTGGCAATGTTATATTTTGGCAAAATTAATAAGGTCTACAGGTGAATTGTAGCTTCCTGAAGACAAAAAGGACCCATAAGACTTGGGCTCCTGATGTGCCTGATCATCCCTCTCCCACAAACACCATAGTGGATAACACCCTTGGCGCAAGCTACATTTTTGATAGACAGCACTGTGTTCAGATTCATATAGCTTAGACATTTATGTTACATACAGTACCCATTTTCATCTGCACATCTTATGTTACTAAAAACATTGTGGTACTGCCCAATATGGTAAGCTGCTTTTATTATGTATTTATAAACACATTTACATTGTACAGATTACATTGATACTGAATGTAATCTTTTATATTGGCTGACAATACAGCACTCTTTCATTCTTAAAAGACTGATAAACAATTTGTACTTAACATCTATAAACTGTTATCTAAAAGTAATTTGTATAACCAGGGATAGATTCTACAAAAGGATGTATTTTTTGTAAAGAAACATAAGTTTCTATAAGTTACCCAGGAGCATGACAACATGACATATTACTTACATGGTATTTGCTAAACATATTTATGCAGAAATAACAGTCCATTTATTTTGGGAGAAAAACTCCTCTAATACTTTCTAGTACTAACTTCTGTGACAGATACTGGGTTTCATGTGTAGAGTTCATGCACAAATTTTGTTAAAGGTGGACAAACAATTTGGCACACTTATACATGACACTTAAGTTTGTTCATGATATACAATTACACTGAAATATTGGGCATATAATGGTACAAGCACAAAATTTAGAACATGAAGTTTGTTCCTGTCATATGGCACATATGTTATTGTCTTGATTTCCAGTATTAACATGCATGGAGGTTTAATTACAGTTTATTATTACATTTATTATTAAACAATGATAGGCATGTGAACTGAAAGGCTAAGATATGCAGGAGATGAAATGTCACCAGTTACCCTTGCATTTGGTTATATTTTTCATGTAGTTTCATCCCAAAACATAATAAAACCTATTCCTTAGCCAATCATTTTTATTGTATTTAAATATAACATATATGAATTTCACAGGTGACACCACAGTTACTGTAAATAGCATGAAGAAATGAATAACTTCTCAGTGATATACAATTTGTATTAGTACACTGAATTTGCACCCTTGGGCATAACTATGGAGAAAGTACAAGTCACTGGAAATACAAATACATATAATAAAATTCTCTGCATGTAATAAGCTAGAAAAACATCTAGCAGTTAAGACTTTTAATTCCAAAAACAACTTTTCACTATCCCCCACATTTATTTTCTTACATTCTCACAATATTATCTGCATATATGCACCAGACTGCATGTTATTTGATTATTACAACACTATAATACTATCATACAATTGAAGTCACATATTATTCAGCTATTCAAATTTAAATAGTTATAGTGTATAATGCTCCTTTATTGTCAGTGGCCATTTGACTTGATATGGCAGTTTCTGAATCATTTTGCAGAGCATTAGAAAAGAAAAAATACATACAAATTCGTAAAAAAAGTGGAAGATTTAAGATTTCTGTTGATGTTAATATGTCTGAAGGAGTGTGTTCTTTCCTTGTCTTCTTGTGTATTTATTGTCCGTATATCACCCTTGTAACCTAAAGAGATATTATTCCTTCTTTAAAAATTAAGCTACCAAGCTGCTTTATGTATCACAATTCTTATATCAACCTGAGTCTCTATAATCAAAAATATCAAAATATGTTGTTACATGGGATACTGTGGAAAGAATATACATCATAATATTTGACAATGACTCATTTATGATGTACACAATGAAATTTTGATGACATTAGATCTGAAAAAACTGCAACTGAAAGCCCTGTGATAACACATTCCAGAATATTATCAGTCTATGAAGGGAGATCCATGTAAATAATTTACTTAAAATTAAATGAAAAATAAATAAGTGTAAGCAATATTATTTGCCATTGAAATAAAATACTCTCACGATTTACTAAACAAGAAATATTAATAACTATTATTGGACATTTTCAGCACATGGCTCAGTAAGAACACTTTGAAAAATTAAATTTCGTAATTATGTATGCAACTAACGCATTATAATTACTGTATAAGATACAAATTACCATAATTGTCGACATGAGACGTCATTCGAAAATGTCTTTACTCGATTTTGTTAGCAATAAAATGGACAAATTAATCTTTGTCAAGACTTCTCTCTCAGTCAGGTATCATTCTTATTACTTTCGATATTCTTGAACAAAATCATTAAGTCACCATAAAGATCCTTAGTATTATGTGATTCTCTATCATAAGTTCTGTTGTTGCAGCCACAATGCTTTTCGATTTCAAGCCTCACGACTTACCGTCAACGAACGCACACACGTGATCACACGAGCGCACCCGAAGGCACACGATTGCACATGCGCAGGTTACTTGCAGTTTGATATTTCTACCGACCAAACAGCGTAATATTAATTACCAGTGCGTTTGTGAAACATTTCTAATGTCCTGTAGCTTGCAGTGCCAAAAGTGATATGCACAGACATCAGTAGTACGTTTAAGGTTATGTTGTCTTGATCCTGAATATAGCAGCTGTTTCACAGTGTACATTATTCTGTATATACCAGTGGCACTGAACGCGCCAAATCTAAATAACTCACAGGTCAGAAATTAGAAAGCATGTGTATGGCCAATATTAAAGGATTTGGGAAGTTTCTCTTTTGTCTGTAGGTTGCTGTGGGGAGTTAGTTGGAACAAACAGCTCATGCACGTTTAAAATATAATAAATGGGAATGAAAGTGTTTTATACCATATTCAGAATTAATTATGGCTACATATATCTAAGATCTATTTTATCATAGGTAAATTACTTTGTTAGTATTCTGAGGATTTCCTAGCTTTCAGTGTATTACTTCCATATGTTAATAAATTTATTGAAAAATAAATATTTTTGCTTTGCGGAAACATTACATCAGCAAACAGTAATGACACATGACTAGATATGGGGCAATATATGAAGAAATTGCTGTACTTTGATCTAATGTTCTAGGTAAGGGACAGTTCTGGTTTTATAAGAAATGCCATTAGGTAACAAAGGTTGATAAATTCCGTTTTAAATCCTGTTTAACTGAATTTTGCATGATATTTGACTTAACTCTACAAGTTTTTTTTAGCATTATTTCCTTTTAAAAATGGGCTTCTGAAATAATCATGCCGTGTGTGTGTGTGTGTGTATGTTTGTCAGTGAGTGAGTGTATGTGTGTGTGTGTAGACACAGATAGCAGAGCAATATTGAACTCAATTTTAAAGAAATGGGAAACAGGGGTGTAGACTTAGTTGCGATAGGCTTTTGTGAACATGGTAGGGAACTTCAGCTTCCTTAAAATTAAGGAAATTTCTTGGCTAACTGAGCAACTGTTAGCTTCTGAAGAAGGACTCTGCTTCATGGAGTTAGTCAGGTATTTGCAATTGTGAATAATATACATTTGAATTGACCAGAATTTGATCTTGTGACCATGCATATGAGTCCATAAGCCAAGCCAAATTTCATTGATTGAACACTTAGAATATCTTAATATGGTATTCATAGCATAAGGCTTGTAGGATAAAGCTGATGCAATTGGAAAGTAGGCTTCAGGAGTTGTACATGATACTCTTGTTTTCTAAGCATTTAGTAATTCCCATCTTTACAGTGATAGTTAAGGTATGGTTTCATGTCTTATGTGCATGGATTTAATTTTGCTGCAAAGGAATGAACATTTTGGAACGATTTTGCCTGTACACCAAAAGTGTACAGATTGTTCTGATTATATATTCCAGTAAAGAAGTCACTTCTAAAAAACTTATTTGTGGTAATGTTGTTACATTATGTTTTTTATGTTAATCTCATTTTCATGAAGCTGTAGACCATAATATTTTACACTGTGTTTTATGTACAAGTTTTTAAATTGCCATTGGTAAAACAGAACACACTCCTCCTTACAGATTCTCTCAGTGGATGGTGTAATGTAATAAGGCTGTCTTATTGTCCTTTGGCACATGTACATATATTTTCTTGTTATAGGTTTTTATTAAATGTTAAGTATAAAATTATGACTTGTTTATAAGAACTATTTGTATAAAGCAATTTGGTACATCACAGTATGTACTGAAATGTGTGTTAGAACGTGCATAGGATGTAAGAGACAGTATTCAATGATCATTTGTATCACTGTATTTGATGTAACCCAACTACTACTGCATTATGCTGAGGATTTGTATGTAAAATATACCAGTTATTATGTAACATGTGGTTTCTAACAAACACTTGATTTGTCTCTTGTATCTTATAAGAACCATTTAAGCTATAAATTAGATTAACTGAGGTTGTTTTATACAGCAATGGATGTGATTTGTCTTATATTTTATTGGTGACTGCAACATTCAGTTGTGCCATAGCTCAGGTTTCTAAACACCTGCTTCTTACTACAGAGGCCTATGTTATATCTGAGAGTAGTTCATGTGGGATTTGTAGTTGATAAAGTGGTACTGTGACATGTTTCTTTCCTAGAACTTTAGTCTTCCTTTGCCACACAATATTCCACCGGCATTATACAGTACTGTCTGTAGCTCACTGTTGGTTGTGTGTGACAGGCCCCACCAGTAGTAACTTATCACAACTGTGGTCTTCATAGTTAGAGCTTAAATTCATTCCTGATACCAGGGCCTATGAAGGAGGGAACTGAAAGTGCTGAAATTCCAAGCCTGTCACCAAAATATGCCTATCAAAATTCAGATACTTTTTTTTTCAGATACATTTTGAAATATATCATAATAAAAATATGAATATATTTGGAATTTTTTGTATCATTGAACTGACACAGTGTCATTGGCACTGTAAAACTGTTTGTTAGAATTATGACTTCTGAACAAGTAAATGCAGATAAATTGTACTATTGTGCAAATACAATCTAATCGTGTAGTTGCTGATTTGGAAAGTCATAAATCAAGAACACTACTGTCATAGGCATTCTGCTTTTTCAGTGCTGTATTATGTTTATGTAAAAACTGTGGTATATAAATTGTTAACTATATGAGGTCAAGTTATGTGTACTTGTATGACATCTGATTAGGTCCATTTTTCCGTCATTAATTTAATATGATGTTCTGAAAGTTGGTCTTTGTCTGAGAGATGACCTCCCTTTCAGATAAATTTCTTTAAACATACGACAAGTCATCTGGTCATTTTGTTTTAAGATATAAAGACCATAGGACTGAACCTGTTGTTGGACCAGAACATGATTTATTTGAGTGAAGGACTGTATCAATAGAGTAGCTGAATATGTCAATGAAAATTATTTATATGTACCAGCACCTTGTATAGAAAAGTAATTGCCGTTTATACAGTTGAAGTTTAAATAACATAAAGTATTTTGAATTTAAAGTTGGATTATGGCATGTAATGACAAAGATGATGAAATATGTTACACTGTTTTAATCTCTTTTAACTTTCTGTGAAGCTGGGTAATTTTGATACTGTATAGGTTACAGTTTAATATAAATTGTTATGTGAAATGTATTATTTTTCTTGACAGTTTGTGAAGGAAACATATAATTTTCAGGCAGGTAATTGAAATCCCATTAGGAGTAGGAAGTGTTTGATTTCTAAAATGGAATATCATATTGCAGAACAGTTTCTGTATTTAGAAGTGTACCCCAAAACAGTTTAATCGGAAACAGCATCAATAGAAAGGCAAGGATGAGCTAGCAGATGTGATCATGATTTTAGTATGGTGCAAGAAGTTTAGAGCACATAAAAAGACTGAAGAATGTAATTTGAAATACTTTATAAAATTTATGTAAAGTTATGTCATAATGTATGAAAACATTTATTCAATTCTTAACACTTTCTGAAAGGTATAAGTAATTCTCATACATATGCAAATTTCACACACATAGATAATGTAATTTCTGTTATAAAACAGATTAAATTTTGAAGCAAATTATAAATTTAATACATAAAAATCTTCAGCATTTAAAGAATTTGATATGTTTGCAGCAAGCAAAGATGATTTGCCATAAATGAAATTTTATGAAAAGGTTGAAGCTAAAAGTTTCCTAAGTGCTAATTATGTGTGGTAGCTGCTACAAATTACAATATAATAACAATAACAAATACTAATAGAAACCAATTCACTTCAACATATTTGGAAGTATGTGAGTGTGTGCATGTGTGTATGTGTGATTGTAAACTGCGCTCAAACTCATATATTCCCCACCATGCATATATAATATAGTGCATATCACATACAATAAACAAAATGCATACAGTTTAATCTTCTTCTTAATTAACTTGTCTGTAATCATCATAAGTGCTAAACTTTATTGACTTTGAATTTGATTGGTGGAAGTTATTACCTGCAATGAATTGAAGGTAAAAAAGTATGCAAGAAAAATAGTCGTTTCAAGTAATGTGGATACAAAGAAGTTTTATTTATGTAGGAGGTTATAGACTGATTTTTTTATCTTGTGGTATGGGTAAGGAAGTAGAGTGAATGAAACACTTCACTGCCAATATAATAAAGGTGCCAGTTCATAACACTGATAACATACAACATGGTCAGGGGTATGTTGGAAGCCTAAAATAACTTATGCATATTCCTTCATTGCTTTATTTTCTGTGTGTGTTTTCGAGGAAACAGTTTGTTTGATTCGTGTACATGTGTTGAAACTAAAATATATTTTCCTATCAGTGCAGATACTGGCTTTGGTTTAATTACTGATTAAAAAACCCATGAACTTTAACATTTATGTGTATATCAACAAGCCAGTTGTTAAGTCACATGAAAGAGAAATTTTGGGTTTGTACAAATATCACCAGTAAGCACAGTGACCACCATTTCTTTTCCCTCCTACCCATAAGATTTGTGTAACATTCTGATTGTTTAGTCAGATATAAAATATATCTACCAGAATTTCTCGTGTTTTGCTGCAGATTGTTTTGAATTCATGTTTTCAATTGTGAGTCAGCATTTTACATTGATTTACTTTCTAAAATGTATTTTACTGGCATATACTGGAAGATTTTTGTTTCTCTCTTTGTAGGATTCTACAATATTCTGCTAGCATCCTTCAGAATTTGTGATAAATATGGCAATGTTTCAGTATTGTTGTTGATTAAATGGTAATAATTGACATTAAAATACTAGAAAGTAATGGAAAATACTGATCTGCTTGGGTCAGATAATGCAATAAAATTCATTGTGTAATATCTTACTAGTGTGCATTATTTAAGAGTATAATTCTTCTGTTACTCCCCTAGGTGTAAAATCCATTTGACTGGAGAGAAGAAAATGGTGTCACAGATTGTAAGAAATTACATGTGATCTGTTGTAAATGTTTGCAAGTGTCTGTGTTTGATGCTGCAGCTGAACTGGTGTTTGTTTGGGTAACATACTTATTGAGTGCCATTATTTTATGGTAAAAATACTGAATGAAAAGAACTGGGCAACATTTTAACATATGTTACTGCAAAATAGTTTGACATTAAACTGACCAACTCTGTAAGCACTATCGTCCCAGAGATGACAGTTGTTGTTCAGCTAGTGAAGAACTTCCATCTCTTTGTGGAACCAATTGGATTCAAAAGGGCCAATCACTGGACTTTAATCCTGAGTCAGCTGCATTCATTGTACATGCTAACACTCTCTGTCTTTAACAACAGTGCCAGTATTACCCTCCCATCTATATGTAAATTTCTCATGTGGCCTTTTTCCTTAAAATTTGCAAATAACATTTTGTCTGCATTTATTGCGTCCATTTATGCTGAATGTCCAGCCCATCCCACCTCCTTGATTTGATCACCCTTTTCATATCTGGTGAGGAGGACAAGTCATGGAAGTTGAGACTGTTAAATAACAGCATGTTTATGTTTTAAAGTGAAGGAAGTGCAATTTTGTTCATTCACATAATTAGAATTGTAACACATGTATGTAGTCTCAAACACCATTATAAATTACTTAGTATGTATTGTGGTTCCTACAAGTGATTATTTTTGGAATGTTAGTTCCATTATGATACGACTGAAGAAGTTGATTGGCTGGAGAATGTGTACAAAATGAAACACTGTGCCTGCAACAGAGCTATTATTTCATTGTATAAAAATTATGCTTCTCATCGTGTATGTTTCCAGGGTACGTATTTATAAGAGAAGTCTACTACTACTGTTAAATTTCAATATTGTCATCATTATTGTCAAAGATATTTGTCATTATGTTTTTATTATATTTATTCATATGAGATTATAAAATGGAATAGAGAAATTAAACCGAGGCCATTTAATCTCATACACATGGAAATTTGAAGAATGGAGAGAGATTCTGTTGGACAGTCTTTTAAAGGGAGCTGTTAGTGTATTCCTGTACATCAGGCCCACTTCTCTTTCCTCATGCTGTACCATCCAGCTTTAAGTCCATTATCTTCATGCCACCGATTTGAGGAAGAAAGAAAATGTTCATATTAGTTAATTGCCATTAGTGAACCTTTTACTATATTATTACATAAATATTATTGTCAAGATTAAATAAATATTTAGAGAAATGACTTAACAATAATGAGAGAAAAAAAATTTTGGAAATTGTGGTCATGTTACTTGAACCAATCTACAGAAAAATATGAATGATTTCGGAAATTACATGTCTCCTTTCTCCTATAGTGGCGGTGGTGGAGGGAAGGTATAGGAATTGATGGAATTCACAATCATAGAACTTGTTACTTGTTATAAATATTAGTTTTGCTTCAAATGTTTAATAGTTTAATTGTCATGGCCACTGTTATTGCAAAATATAAAATGAATACTTGAGGTCACAAAATAATTGTGTTAGAGAATTTAAGGATGAATTCTCTAATGTGTGAAGGAAATGAAGCAGGAAGTGCATAATGTGATACATGAGTATTATGATTCTTCACAACACTATTCCATTTTTTATGCATATGCAACAATTATATTAAAGCCACCATTTCAGAATACTTCAAAGTTAATTGTAATTATTTCTAGTGGAAGCTCGTAATCTTGGTGGTTTTATTTTTATTTTAATAATTACTGCATAATTTATTTTTCTAAGTTTGAAGATATTTATATTACGAAGTGCTGTTGACATTATACGGCCATATTTGACTTCACAAAATGGCTTAAATTAAAGCATATATATACATTTTTTCAATGATAGAAGTTGTTCCTACTCCATAATTAATATAAATAGCCATTTTGTATAGGAAAGTAGAATTCATTACTGCATGTACTTGTTTATCTGAGTGTATACTTTCCAAACTTCTGCTGGGAGAGAAGAAAGTTGCCTTAATTAAGCATATGTGAACACTTTTATTACAGCTTAAAATTTTGTTGTTTGGAATGGTAAAAAAATTTGCAAGGCAAAGCCATATTAATCATAAACATGGAGACTTTGTTACTTTTACTTTATCATAGAGATATCAATCATATGTGTTATTTAGAAACTTAAAAACAATATTGAGAATATGGGAGTGGAATTTAGGTGTAAAATCAAAGAAGGTATCTTTCAGTTACTCAAAACTATGAGCAAATCTTATCTATTTCCTTGAATGTTTGCGTGGGAGACTTACTTTCAAATTTGCAAGGATGTTAAATATCATGGAAATGGACTTTGTCTTTAAATAGTTATAGCTTTTAACACACAAAATTATGCCTTTCTTGAAGGCAGATGAATGCTTATGGTGACCACATAAATGCCACTGTTATTTGAGACAACGTTCATTGTGCTGAGTTTTTTCAAACACACTTAGCTGGATGGTGAATCACAACATTTTAACAATGCCCCTTATCCTATCACAAGGTCACAAATCACAGGCTTAGCAGTATGTTTTCAATTATGTCCATTCTTATTCTTCAACTTGTATGCATTAACTACGGGTTGAAGAAGTAAAATTTAATGTGCTTGAAACCATAAATAAATAAATGAATAAGTTAAAGAAACATGATTATTATCCATTACGTTTCATTGTCCATTTCATGTGATATTTGAATAGAAGGGCAGATGATTCCTCAGCATTTGACACTTAACTGATCTCTCTTCACCAGTGACTGCTGAAGTTCATTTAAGCCTAACTTAACAGGATAATTAATCACCTTTCCATAACCACTACACCTGGGTGTGACAGTAAGCTAATTGTGAATATGACAAAAATGAAATATAGACTCGTGAACTGAACTAACCTGAGATTAGAGGTTCACGTGCTGGTGATTATAAAGATTGCTGTTACCTTGATTGTGACACCATGTAGTTTGGTAGATGGTACAAACAGCCTTCCAAGTGTTGCTACTTATTTACCAAATTACAAGGCATCATATTACAGGAGACAGTAATCTGCAAGTGAGGTGAACTTAAAAATGATTCCTTTCCTTAGGGTATAATATTTACACTAATTTGTCTGCCTCCAAAACATTGTCTGTTGTGGATGAAATGTTACTGGTAACATTATAAATGACCCTGTAATTAATAATCTAACAAATAATGATTATATATTTTTTAGTAAATATCAAAACATAAAATTTTTGCCCATGCAGGTAAGGAATGATTGAGCCTATGTGAAAAGTTGTGTTCAAGTAACATCTCTTGTAACACTTTAGTAATTCAGATTTATCATTTCGAGTGTGGTCCTGCTCAGAATGTGAACATACTGTTTACCATTCTCTCCCTTGCATCAGTTTTTTGTGAATTAGGTTGTCAGGTATTCAGTGCATCATTTCATACTGACACTGATGCAGTTGGTACTTGCTTGTCACTGAAAATACATTAAGTATAAAATACTGAGAATATTATTTCATAATATTTTACAACACTGCTTTAGATCTGTTTAAGGTGAGGTGATGCCTACTCAAAATATACCATTTGTATATAAAGATTATGAACAGAATTCACAAACAGTAACCTAGTCCCACAACATGAGTTTGTGGAACAAATTGTAGTGCCCTACATACTTCCTGATTAGTAAGAACAGAAGGGCCATCTGTAGTTCATGTGAAATCCAGTTCTTTGGTTGCGTTGCAACACGTTGCTCACTAGTGGTGGAAAAACCCATTCTCCATGCCCATAGTACTCTGAAAATAACAAGTAAATAATTAGAATTGAAATTAGAATGTATTTGTATTCCATAGATCCTTGTTTGGCTAAGCCAAAGGATGCAGAGCATGTCATTGTGCAAGTGCAGAATTTATATCACATATAAACTGAAGTAACTACTGGACACAATTAGAAATGAATGTATGTATGTATGTTTTAGTTTAGTTTAGTGTTATTTTCAGTCCAATTTATCACACATGTGACAGTAGAGTCATCCACACCTAATAATACAAATTTAAATATATACATTACAATTTATCATTTAAAAGGTCATTTAGATTAAGTCTCAACAAAGTATTGTAAAGAGAATACTACATGTTTGTAAAATATATATACTCAGCAGTTAAATGAAACGTCAGACATTATATTACAAGAGATATATTCCTCCACTGAGTAAAAAGCATGATATAAAAGAAATGTTTTCAACTCTTGCATAAAGGCCTTATAATTGTCCATTTCTTTTATGTAACCAGTCATCATATTACAAAATTTAGTTCCCATATTTATTACACTCTTATTGTATAAATTAGTTTTATATGATTGAATGTGGATATCATCTTCCTTCATGTATTATACTCATGTATGTTTGTATGTGCATATGTACATAAGTAAACACACACACACACACACACACACACACATATATATATATATATGGGAGTAGTTGTCATTGATTTCCCAATTAAAAGTAGTGTTTCATAAATCAAGGGGCAATTGCAATACAGGTTCTTTTATTGTGGTTAACTAACTCATTCATTTAGTTAATTTTTCAACAGTGTGTCAATTACAAAGGGGGTTTTAGGTGATGTATGTATTTTTAATGCTGATTTAAATAAACACAGATATTTCCTGTCACCTACAGTTCTTGTGTGAATGTGGTTAAAAAGGGCTTTGATTACAACAGGAAGAGGGAGGTGTGTGCTGGTTACTGCTCTTCTGCTTGATGATATTTTACATGTAACCACTTGCATGATTGTGTTTAAGAGATGATTATTCTTGTCGAGTGTTGTCACTCACTTTACATTTCCATTTGTCAGGTATGGAATTTTGTGTAGTGAATCTGTGTATTTTATTTGTGGTTTTTCATTGCTATGATAGTCATATGCAGACATTTAGTCATTTATCATGTAAGTGTGCGCACTGTCTTGCATGTGTGCATGGGGGGACTTAAACGTTAAATGTTAAAGGTCATATTTCTTCCCTTTCATGAAAAAAAGTGTATACACTTTATTTCTTTGGTAAGTTAGGGGAATCAAGACAAGGTGATGGTATCTCACATATGCAGCATTACATGCTGAAGAATGGCAAGGTGGCCCAGTTGGTCTTGTTTAGTGCCGTTTGTTGTTTTGATGATATGAAGACCGAAAATGTTATTTAACAATTTGTTATTCGTCTTTTAAAAATGCACTTACCATTAGTGCTCAGTCTAACCATGCAGTACAATATCTAGATTTTCTATCAGCCATAAGCCCTGTTCTAAATGGTAGACTTGACAGTATTGTGGCTGTCAGAATGGTGGATTGTAGATACTGAAAATGAATGTGTTATAAAATGCATTTGTTTTACACGTGGCAAATTGGCATGATGTTGATTGACCAATTGAAACATATTTTTTATCTTCTGAACCTCTTTTAATTTGTCAAGCAGACCTGAAAAATATTGTCCGTGATTTCGATTTGGGGGGGGAAGGAAATTGGTTGAAATTTTGGAATCACACATGCAAAAGTTGAAGTCATCTAGAAAATGATAACATGTTGTCCTGTTTATTGATATGGACTTTTAGCGGCCCCTGGCCAGCAATATGATCCAAATGAATGATACCTATTTACTGATTTCTCTGAGCTGAATTGCTTCTTAATTCAAATAAATACCGTTTAGTTCTAACATGGTACGTTATTTATTCTAAGGAATCACATGACATTGTATGTTCCTGTGAAACATATTCAGTGTGATAGAGTACTCTTGGTATATGTGTGGAATCTTGAAAGTGATTAAACTTCTTCTTCATTTATAGCTGGGCTGTGCAGAATTCTGTGATGTCTTCAGTGAGTCCGGGCACAAGAAAATCCTTACTGCAGGAAACAGTGAACACTTTGGTAAGTACTGATTTGAAGACAATCTGTGGTTCATCCAAGAAAACTTGTTCCTTTCTCTAAACATTACACTTCTTTTCGCGAAATATTTTTAAGGCCATATGGATCAGAACGGACCTGGGTCTCCCTGCATGAAATGGAGATCACGGGCGTGAATGAAAACAACACTTTTTGGCTGTAGTGAGACAGCTGTTATGCCGGCAGATCTTTAACCTCTCCAATATTGCTGAGTAATCTGTTTATTTCAACACCATCAATATACAGGGTGCGGCGGAGAAATCTGACTCTTTTTTTTTTTAAGTTCCGTTACGTTGGCAGTCACATGGAGCTGGGAATGAGACTGAGGTCAGTGGCTCACTTGTTTCATACAATTTCGGTGGACAATGCAACATAATGCGTTCGTTTTTGAAACTTGTTGTAAAGAACGGAGATTGTATTTTAATAATTGTCCAACAAGATGCGACTTATTCAGTTTATTACATTTCTGTTGGACATTATTAAATTCGAATCACGATGCACGGACCCATGTATACAAAAAAAAATGGAGGCTGTGTTGTTAACAACACAACGATCATGTCGTACACATTTTAACGTTCCTTGTCAAGGCTTTGTTCACAGCCTTAATGTTATGACACAAAAACGTAGAAGTTGTTGGTCCCTAGAGGGTGTCTACGAAGATATTTTCTTCTGGGATGTGACACCGTGCCGTTTATTAGTTATAAAGGTTGCGGACTTGAGGAAAGCACAAGTAGGCGTCCTGCTAGCAAAAACCATTTTTGTTTATGAAATGCGTCGCTTGAATCTAAAGGCGGAGTCTTCAATTAACCGAGTGGGTTGAGGTTGTTGATTTAACGAAAGTGGGTCTTATTTTCATGTTAGAAGGCCTTGACGTGTTTGTTTATACTAAGGACTGATTATACTAGCAAGAGGGGCAAGTAGTCCTTTGGAAAAATAAATCTTTTTTTGGATGGAAGTCTGGAGACCGAGGCCTGTAAGGCTGTGATCGCACATTGGCTCAAGGCTTTCATGACTGGGTAAGAGGGGATTTTGGATAATAGGCAGTGATTGGGGAACACAAATTCTGCCCCTTTTATGCCTCTAACCTGACATTTGTCTTACTTTTGAGGAATTTCGCGTGAAACGTCCGTAAATTTAATTTCTGAAAGATTCGTGCGATACTTTAAGATTTCATTTCTGTTACACGGCGTCACGATTTATAAATACGGGGAGGTCCCGGTTGCAAATATATTATTTTAAAGGACGTGTTTGGATTTTACGTAAGTTTAAACGAACAAGGAAACTACACCAGATATAATAAGAAACAATGTTGTGAGTTGCTGTAACGTGCTCTTGATACCCTTACTGTTCAGAAGCTTATGATAGACTTCACCTCCGGCTAGGATTCGTCCAGCCATTTGATGAGTCTGAGCACGTGACCTTCTTTGCCTCAGGCATTCAGAGAGATAGTACGACTTTTTGTCTTAGTTGTTTTGGTTGGAACCGTCTTGGAAATCAGTAACGTGGTGAACCTAGATGGAAATGTGCTAGCATTAAAGTTAATATTATTGCTGTAGGGTTTGAAGCTAGATGGTGGATAAAACAGGTTTAAATTTTGTCCGACGGCGGACTTCGGTATTACCAGCGTTGAAGCTTCGGATTTGTCAAGCAAGGCATTAATTGCGAATGTATTTTTTTTTGTACCATGGCGCAACAGCCCTACTGGGCCAAGGCATCTATTTGACGAGGATTCATGATCACCCTCATACACACTACACTTGGTAGGAATCCTCTGGACGAGTGATCAGCCCGACGCAGAGACCTCTACCTGCCAACACACAATACTCACAACAGACAAACATCCGTGCCCCCGGTGGGATTCGAACCCACAATCCCAGCAAGCAAGCGGCCACGCCTTAGACCGCGCTGCCACTGGGATCTGCTCGCGGAGCGTCCCAAACAATTACCGAAAACATGATATAGCTTTTAACACGCATTTTGCTTTTTCTGGACCTGTCCCGATTAAGGATCTTGTGGGGTTGCTTGTTATTGGAAAAGCGTCGTTAAATAAAATACGAAGCCTGTTCGATAGCAACAACTGCTGAACCATTGGAATCACGCATGTGGGTTTTGTATGGACAGAGCGTGTAAGCGCAATCACGATCACTAATTCTTTACAGACCACTTTCTGTATGTTAGCACTTACAGAATGGCGACGGTACCACATTTTGATATATATTTTGGGAAAACTCAATGAGATCGGAATTGGCACAGAAACTAACAATGAACTGTATTAATTGATATGTCTTCCTGTCATCACAACACAGGTTGTAGCATTTAAGACAAAATTGCGTAATGTGTTCTGCCGAAAGCATCTTGCTTTAGTATATTACAGGACAAAACTATAAAAATCGGTCATTCAGGAACATGTGAAGTGTAAGCGGTTTTGAAGTCCGTTGCCAGATATGTAAATATTGCAGGTTCTTGTGCCTTAGTACGAGAGCTGACGTATGGTACAAACCTGAACAAATACACTGGTCCTCCGGACGGTGGGGAATGTAAACACTTGCTTTTCAGTTGGGCGTAGTGCGCAGGTATTCTGCAAGTAGCATTTGTTTCTGGGTGATAACTAAGTCAAAAATTTTTAACTCTGTTTCCCTATTAGAACACTCAATTTTAGCCAGCATATTATTCAGTGGGGATTAGGGTTGCTTTAGTGGCTACCGTAACTACCATTTTCTCTGCTTTTCCTCAGTCTTTCGGGCAGAATGTTGACAAATTAGAGAGCGATTTATGAATATTGAAGGACTCTTCTTCTGATTAATTTAAAGTAATCTGTTTACCTTTCGTAATAAATTTGTTAGCTCTCTGGACACTATGCAGCCTATCCTGTAGAGCAGTCTCGCTCAACCCGTAGCTCGCGGGCAACATGTTGCACACGACACAGTGTTACGTTGCTCGCAGAGACATTTGACACGAGAAAATATCTTTTAACCCTTTCTCTGGAAAAGTCGAGATCGAGCGCCGAAGCAGTTTTACAAACTAATGAGCTGTTTATTTATGAAGACATTCGTTACATTACTATGCAGATGACCTTGTGCTACTGGCTAAGGAAGAAGTGGTACTGCAGGACATGATTGATAGACCAATTGAAATTGGAAGATGCTGTTGAATGGAAATGAATGTGGAAAAACTAAGGTAATGAGAATCTCGAGGCAACCATCTCCGATACAGATTATGACACATCAAAAACACCTGGAGAATGTGGAATATTTCAATTGTTTGAGTTGCATGATAATAAAAGATGCAAGGTGTAAACGTGAAATTAAATCCAAGATTGCCATGGCAAAAGCAGCATTCAACCAGAAGACTTTTCATCAGCAAATTGGACTTAAATTTAAGGAAGAAATTCGTTAAGTGCTACATCTGTCGCGTAGCTTCTTTATGGTGCTGAAACTTTGACACTTTGGAAAACAAATCAGAAATGCCTGGAAAGTTTTGAAATGTGGTGCGTCTTAAAACTTCAACGTGGTGTTAATTAGAACGGGATGATGGAAAGCCACTTCAATCCAAATCCTACTCTCCATCTGAGTCGTATTTCCAATATACTTGACGCTTTGAAAACTCGGGAAGTTGAGGCGATGTCTCTAAAAAAATCGAGACTTGAGCACAAATTTCAGAGAACAGTAGAATAACTACTGTAAGGAATGTCTGAAGAGGATTTGGTTATTTCACAAGTGAATGAACTCCCTTCGTCCGAATTCCTCTCATTCCACTCACCAACCAGTGAAGACTACGGTGGCTATGCAACAGTAGTGCGTTGTTTTGCGTAGCCCACCTAATTAGCAGATTAGTGTGAATTCAAACTTTGGAAACAATCCCATTGCGACCAACGCATTATATGTTTCTGTACCTGACAGCTAAGCTTACTACTTGCAGTGCCGTCGGATGATGTTTTCAGCGTGTACTGAACACATCCTAGTTACTGTATCAGTTCGAATATATAAATATACTCATATTGTAAATCCACAGTAACTTAAGTAAGAATCTGTTGTGGTATATAGTGTGCTACAATTGAACATTTCGTAGGAGCCAGTTGCGCGACATTGCTTAAATAAGCACTATTGTACTTACCGACAAATTCTCCGAAGCATTGAAGCATTGAGTACAAATCTTATCCCACCAATCCTTGATTGCCTACAACCAGAAAAACGCGAGAAGCTTAAAAACGGCTTAATACAAATCCTTGATTTACTCCTGTGTCAAACAGTCATGCAGGCAAATAGATATTCTGTATTAACCATCACTTATAATGACCGCAGCGGAAATAAAAAACAAAAAGTTACGGTAGAATACAAAAAATTTTTGTCACATTTCCGACCAAAGATTCGAGCCAATAACTTTCGAAATACAAAACAAGGACGTTGCCAGACACAGCGCGATATTCAGCGACTATAGGAACAACCGGTTTAGACGAAAACGTTTCCATTACCTTCATATTCGCCCTATAAGAGGTAATAATTGGGAAGAACGTACATAATTAAACACTTCCTCTGAAACAGCTTTTATTGTGACTGCGTGCTCAATGAGTGAAGCGTTCTGTGAATCACGAACATGTTTAAGCCAATAAGAGTCAATCTTCGTGGGAGTTGAGTAGTAAGTGAACAAAGGTGCGTTTTGAGGATAAGGCAGCTTGGCAACCACCGCTCCTGGTTGCTTTCTGTAACAGTATTTATCCTCGTACAAGTACTGTCATTGCGAAATATTAAAAACCTGAACGTGTACATTATGTTCGTTGATACTGATGTAAATAAACACTTGCTCAGCAGTATTTCTCTTATTTTCCAATTTGATTCTTCGATGGCAGATCAGCTGTGAGAATTATGGCTTCTTATGTCAAGATTATCTATAAAATTAAAATGCCCCTTTAAATAAGGACGAAATATTACGTACATACCCTTAAAACGCAGAAAATGTATGCGTTTCAAGTAAAGGGCCCGATCCGAAAGAATTCAAAGATGAGAAACCTATTTATATGTAGGTGAGATCTGCACATATTTATATCTATGTCTGGTAACTAGAATGCAGGACAAAATCGTAACAAAAGGACAGCTAATAATTGTGCAAACGTGTAGTAAGGGCGCAGTAATAAAGACTGTAACAAATCAGAATTATTTTCATTAACATTTTAAGAACCGATTAAGTCTGGAGGTTCCCGTCTATCATTTCGAAAGCTTCAGTCATCCCGAAAATATATAAATATTTATTGAGGCATATACTAAAATATAAATTTACCTCTTTATTTTTATATTAGTGCGATAATTGCTCTTTTTACATTGAGTGTACTACAGACTTAATCGGATGAAACCTCATTGTACATAAATTATCATAATAATTGTCAGAACTGTCGAAACTGGCGAGAACAGCCACATACATAGAGGGTGTTTGAGAACAGGTTGCTAGGAAAACATCTGGACATCAGAAGTGGCAAGTAACGGGAGGGCGGAGAAAACTACATGATGAGGAGCATTATGTTCTTGAACTTTATAAGAAATTGTTAGAGTAGTTGGATCAACGAGGACTGGGCACACAACATATATGGGCGAGATAATAATTACACAAAAAATGTTAATCGGAAAACCAGAAGAACTGTTTGGTAGACCTAGGTGTAGATGTGAGGATAATATTAAAATGGATGTCAAAGGAATAGGATGCAGGGATATGGACTGGGTTCATATAGTTGGAGTTGGTGTCACGTGTTTTGAACATGGTATTAAATTTTTGGGTTCAATAAAATTTGAGGCATTTTTTGACCAGCTGTGTGACTATCAGCTTCTCAAGATCTGCCATTCTCCGCGTAGTTAGTCAGGTAAGTAAATGAAGATTCTCATACATCAGAAGGAGGGTGGGAAGGATGGGCTACATAAGTGTTTTTCAAACTTTCTTGCACGCGGACCCTTTTGGCTTCGAAAAATAACCACGGATCCTCATATCCTTATTCATGTCAGTATACAGGGTCCGGCTGATCGGCATCCATAATTAAAAAATTTATATCTCAGAACTGACTTTGGATAGCTCCGAATGCATAACAATAGCATACGTAACAATGCATTGCAATTTGACCATAATTAAAATGATTTTCGCTGTCTTCGTGAGGGCAGGAAGTTTCTTAATTGTACGGTCATACGAAGTAAACATAGTGCCAATGATAGAAGTTTCGCGACTATTTTTATCAAAACATTATTACTGTAATTAAGAAAATAAGTGAACTTCAAAGTAGCCATTACATAAATGTATCCACGGAGCACACTTTGGGAACATCTGGTCTACAGCATTGCGTTCTAGAGACAATGTATTTGCTGGCCTAAGTCCGCAGCAGGCGACAAGAGAATTCAACTATAGGCTATATTAGTTATTCCCCTTTCTGTAGCGTTAGAAGAACAATCTCACTTATGTTACTCGGGTGCACCGCGTTTGCCATATGTGGACTGTACTTGGTTGACGTATGGACCAAAAAGATTAGATTCTGAATAACGGAGATGAAGGCACTTCAACTGAAAGCCTGGAAGTATATTTGGCAGTCGAAGCTTTAAAAAGTGCGAGAAAAAAGCCTGACGTGTTAAGGAAATACTTATTCAACAGATTATGGAGGGAGGAAATGCTGTGTTCCACAAAACTGAAGGAAAATCTGGTCCTATCCAGACATTTTTGAAGACCCTCTGAAGCAAAATTACCAGTTAAGATGATGGACTGTCCTATTCCTCTGTCAGTCCTTGTTTAACTTCTGAAACTTATAACAAATGTAGACAGATATTTAGACAAAGCCAACTGTTGGTTTAATAAGACGAAAGATTTGTAAATATGTATCAAATGGTGATGGGCTATTACTGTGACATCACGATGTTAATAGGTAGACTGACTCTAAGCACTGGTAGAACTGAACTCATATTGTTAATTTTACAGCTCCTGAATATTTTCACGGCTTTGGTTAAGTTCATATTGCTGATGCTTGCAACTACGTAAAAACAATACAAAATTTCTTTGATCGGTGAATCGAAGTTAAAACATTCATTCAGCTTAGTTCACTTCATTAAGTCGTAACATTTTACAGCAGCAATTTCTGTAACCTAAAGCGATAAATATTTCCTATTACAACTACCTACGTTTTTATTCACACTGTTGTCTGCTTGATGCTAATAAGTGGGGAATTACTGAAACGGCTATGGTTGAGCGACTGTAACAAACTGCCATTGGGAGTGGGTGTTTTTGACAGAACGGGAATGAGATTTTCTTAAATGTTGAGTTCAACATTGTGTCTGAAAAGTTTAACTTGTAAAAATTCACGAAGTGACTAAGTAATTAAACAACTAAATAAATAAATCACCAACCAACCGACCATCTAATTCAGTAACTGGCTCCAAGCAGACTTATACTTGAGAATTAATAGTCCAACATCTATCCAAGAAACTCTGCACATCTGAAACATTTTGCACTTTGAATACTAAAATTTGCATCGACAGAGCTTGGAAGCTGGAAGTACATTTCATTCGGAATGATAAAGGTGTCCCTTGGCTTGGAATGACACCTGTAGAATTTTAACTTGAAAAGCCACAATTCTTCTTAACACATTTGCCAACCTACAGTCGTCACAAGTATATGAGCAGTGACTGTGTGTTGGTCCCAAACCCCAAGCGGACTTAGTGTGTTTGACACGAAAGGAACTGTACAGATGAGGAGTGAGAATTCCCACTGCAGCAGAATTCTGTAGCCCTTCCAACCCATGAAAACAGATTACCCGCTGTTTCATAACACGAAGATTTTTCCGTGAGGATTTTAAGCAGAGAGATTCCTATCTACTTCCATGGTAGAATGCCACAGTCTCTGAACAGAAACGAACAAACGTAAGATTTAATGTACAAACAAATTAAACAGTAACAATTATAAATTCCCTTCAGTTACTTTTGACAATTGTAATTTAATATTAACCCACCAGTAGTTTCTGACGGACAAATTAATGCACGTTGCCTCTCTATCGAAAAGAAAAATACTGTTCTTTGTTGATTATATGCCAACCAAGTACATTTTATTTTGGTTTAAAAGTTACCAGTAGCTACACAAATTCTTGAAAAGATGTGATTTTTTCTTTACGCATTCTTCTTAAAATAATCCTTATTAGCATTTTAAATCTTTTGTAGCCTGTATTTCATTATTATGTTTTGCTCTTAAATTTGCATTAATAATATCATCCGTGTATTTTATATACATGGGTCCGTGCATCGTGAATCGAATTTAATAATTTTCCAACAAGATGCGACTTATTCAGTTTATTACATTTCGGTACGATACACATGAATGAGTTCCAACTCAACAACGAGAGCGGATGGTAGTAGATCCGGTTAATCAGTACCAGAAGCTGTATTTACAGTTGTACGAGCTCCTGATGATGAGTGTCAACACCCGAAACATGTAGAGCTGCCTACGGAATTGTAATAAACTGAATAAGTCGCATCTTGTTGGAAAATTATTAAATTTAAAAATCCTCCGTGCATTTTACTTCCTGACCCCGAAGTGTATGTTCCGTCTTCGACGAATTAAGTACGACCTCATTGGCCAACTTATTACTTATTAATTTCTACATAATATTGAATAAACTCTTCCTTGTGTAATGATAAAAATTTACATGATTCACAGACAACCTGCTTATTTATTTGAGGTGGCACCTGGGCTGTTCATTGCCGTGATGTTGAACACACTGTAGCAAACCAACTGTTCGCGTCAAAGTTCTAAGTATTCCAAAGCGGCTGCTTGCCTGCAACACTTGCGGTGAAATGCAGTGTTTAACCCTTTGGCCCTGGAGCTGGATATTTACAGTTTAGCACACCATTTATGTAAAATGTGAATATTTTATGAGCCAAAAGGGTAACATTAGGAAATACACGACATTTTGTGGAGGAATGAACGAAGATAGTGAGAGAAAGTAAAAAAATAATTAAATATATTTGTTGACTAAATATATAAAAAGAGTACTCTGGGGAGCAGCGGTACGTCTGTCCTATATATAGGATGCATGGTGCCTAAAGGTTAATATCCCGCAGTACTGTAAAAAAAAGGGCACATGGGACTTGCTTCGCAACTTCAAACAATGCGTCTGTCAATTACTCAGCCTCACAAGAAATTTTTAAACTGGAAGTTATTCTTTCGTTATCTCGGAGAAAGGCAGCTGAGTATGTATGATATTATTAAATTTGACGAAACTGCAAATGTTGCAAAACCTGCTTTCGTGGCAGTGCCAACAAAAAGATTAAACATTTCTATTACAACTTTTTTTTTGTAAGCCGTGGACTTGATGTGTAATTTGAGGGGGAGGAGCTACTCTTCGATCCGCTATCCCGGTGCTGTCGCCCTGTCATTTAACTTCTTCGTCCAATTCTATTTGGCATCACATAATAGAGGCAACGCACTACATGGAATATAGTTTATCGCTGACTATACCGGTAATTGAAGCGGCAGCGAAAAGAACGAGAGTCGAGAGAAATGAAACCAGTCATCGGCGGTGATACAGCCGCTCTCATGCCTTGTTGGTTGGATTGATGGATGAGATCAGTTATTTAACGAAGCCTTGTCACATGCATAGATCCTTTAGCGTCAAATGATAGGCTTTCAGAGGATGATGGCATTCGGCGAGCTTCAGAGTTTTTTTAGGAGGAGCCAGTCGTGGCATATTTCAACGTACTACCCCATCTTTCGCCTGGACTGTTTGAGAAAAACCGCGGGAACTATCCGAGATTCGCACCGAGCATCTCCCAAATGCGAGTCGGGAACTTCACCGCGGAGGGCAGCCTCTAGGTGTACCATTAAACACATATCTTAATCTTAGGAAATATGGAAAGCGTCGGCTCCCAGCTCTGAAGATTCACCTTGTCCGGTACGTTACGCCATGTCAACTGGTCAGTGGTTACGGACTTTCGATGCCTTCACCTACAAGGTCAAGCAGTCCAAGAAGCCTTATATTCTTAGAATGTTTGATCCTGAAAATAAAGGCACTACCATCGCTCGTAACTTCGGTAACTGCTTTCCCATAGAAATAGCGTAACATTCCAGAGGACTTAAATCTTCCGAAGCACTGCTGTGAGGAACTTAAATCTCGTATGGCAGAACTTCTTCATACGTGGCCGTTTTTTATCGTCATACGTACTCGTGTAATACCTATGTTTTTAGGAGTGTACTTCAGAGCAGTGGCGTACCCAGGAATTTTGTTCGGGGGGGGGGGGAGTTTCAACAAATTCAGTTGAGGACAGAGGACAGAGAAAACGGGGATCTGGGGACGGTAGCCCCCTAGTCAGGGGTTCTGGAAGCAGCTGTAATTTGGTGCAAGAAATTTCATTTCACATAGTAAAATTTTCTTAATTTTTGGTACTTTAAGACTATTTATGATGACAACCAATTCATTTGTCATTGCTAATGTAAAACAATTTCGAACCTAGGTAGTTTCAGAATTTTACTGCCTTTTTACCGAACATCTTGGGGTGTTGGCTTCCTAAATTCAGCAATTTTTAACAGTTTTCACAATCGGGTTGAGTTAGGCTCGATTTTGGAGAGCCTTTGGAATTTCGGAGGGGGTTTGAACACCCCAACCCCCTCCCCCCACCCTCGGCTCGCCACTGCTTCAGAGAAGTCTAATTTATGACATTTATGGTATTCGTGGCGATAGATAATCATATTCTGACATTCTGTGCCACAAAACCGTGTGATTAGTTGTGGGTACCATGGAAATGAGGCAATATGGTTTTACGAAGCTTAGCACCTACGTGCTGGATTTCACCCATTGGTAACCCGGAAGACAACAATGTGTAACCATCAGTCATCTTGTCTCCGTGAAAATACTTGTGTCTTTACGTATTCTTCTCTTTGTATGTGTCACGATTTACATGACTCTGGTTTAACCCAGTTTCACCATCGTGACGAAAATCTGGCTGTCACCAGTACCACCGCCACCTGTCATTACCTATTTACACTATTCACGTGCCCATTATATAATATACGTGCATAATATTCACGCGCTACAGCACGGCCTGTTTCACTGATGGCTAATTTTTCTTAGAACAAATCAAGCGTTTACTTCATCTGTCGGATTTCTGCCATCCGGTTTCGCTATGTGGTATTATATGCTTCATGCTGAACTGTTTCATCGGTCTTGTTGCATGCGTCACACATAACACTCTGTATATGTTAGTCTTTCCACTTATTTCTTTCCGTAGTAGTATAAGTGCTTATCTTAAGGTGGTCACGTGTTTTTATACTATATTTACTGTTGAAATTGTACTTAAAGTTCTTATTAATGCTGTTTATATTAACGTATTATTATTATTATTATTTGCTTTTCTTGCTGTTTCTGTTATGGGCCATATGACTGTTGTTTCTTCAGCATGTTAATAGACGTGAATTGAATTGGATTCAATTGTAATTATTATACTATGTAAAACTATTGTCCGTATAACTGGCTGGTTTGCGCCAGTTTTGATTGCACTGGGAGGGGCATAAGCCTGTAGCAACCTACAGACTTCGAGAATGAAGTTAAGAGCAAGGAAATGAAGCGTGATTTTTTTTAAATTGTAGAGCTGTATGTAAGAAAATGACCTTAAATCGAATGTTCCATCCGCTTTCATTATTTTCACTTAACGAAATAAATGTAGACACATTTTCGTAAGTTTTCTTAAGTAATTATTCAGTTTTACCTATCTTTCAGTGTTGTGAATAATGTTGACTCGGTCAGCAGGACCTTATTCGTGACGAGCTCTCGCTTGTAGTCTATAAATTAGTCCCGTAGGGACATAAATGGAAGAAACATTATAACATTGAGGAAATGTCGTCAAAGCAACGAGATCTGGAGAACACAGAGGGGTTTTGATGAAGATTCAGGTCTTCTGGGGTATTAAGTCTCGTCTTGGACTGCTTGGTTTTGAAGATGGAAGCGTCACGTGTAACATCTTAGAAGACTTGTACTTTCATTGTACAAGGCTGTTTCTCAAACTCCATTTGTGCCTCATAATCAAAGAAGAATTTGCCTACCGTCTACTACTGAACGATTTTTCTTAGACATGTACAGCCTTTTTCTGGCCCTTCTCGTTCGTGAATCGATCAGACAGTTCAGTGACTGGATGCTGGCTATAAGGCAGGGATGCAGTTCCCAAAAGTGAGGCATTTTCTTTTCCGTCACGAGTCTCGAACATGCTGTGGGGCTCATCGCAGCTTCCTATACACTGAATCCTTCCCAGCGGTACAGAGAACAAAGTCGGAGGACGAAGTTTCGAACAAGCCCAGCAGGCCCAACAGTATGCCCATTGTTTCTTACGGAGACAAAGAAAAAGTTCAAAGGAGCTGGGCTGACAAAACTGGTACAGCGATGGAAAAGTATGTGGAATATTACGACGATCCCTTTTATCTGCTGTCGTGCTGCACATGTATTTTACAGTGAAAGATGAATTTTATACGGGGTATACAGTTGAGGCTATTGTTTCCCCTGTACCTCAGTCTGAAAGGAGGGCGGAGACAAAGCTCCATGCATTCCTGGCCTTGACATTAGACGGCGATGAGTTACCCGACGAAACAGACCGGTACATTTTAGGTAGGGGTTGAGTGGGCCACAGAGCCGTACTGTACATAACGACACGAAGATTTCAGGTGTTATCCGTCACTGCACACAGATAACTCATCTGCAGTTTACCGTATTATTCATTTCTTAACGACGACTTATCGATTGAGAGTGTAAATATTGTAGGATGAGGTATAACGGTTCGATCGAATGATGTGAAAATGGTGGTGAATTTTAGAGAACCAACAACCTCTTAGAAGAACTGACGGTGAGACTCCCTTTATTCTGGGATATGGCGCCGCGTAACTGGGTGATCGGTTTCCGATGTTACGAGACACCGTAACGGTCTCGTCTCCAAGGGCTGGTTTGAAAATGGGGCCATTGCTTTGCCTCGAAACTTCGGGAACCGATTATTCGGTGACAGGGCGTCATATCCTAGTAGAAGGGATACCTCATCTACACCAATGTGTAAGATTAAAACCTCGAACTGTAGATAGCTACGGAAATGTCAGATTTGATAACCGGACTCGACAGAATTAAGTTTTGAATATGACAAGTAACAAAACGTACCATTAGTCAAAGGCTTAACTTGGGGGAGGGGGGAGGGAGGCAAAGGCCCCCCAGCTTTTTTTACGTGTGGATGTTGTTGGATATTGAGTTAAAGAGGGGGGGGGGCAAATAAAAAACTTGGAGTACAGTGGGGGAAAGAAGTGTGCGTAGGCTATATTAAGTCCTGCCTCTGACCAATCTTCGCCTTCTGTCTTACTTGACTCCTTGACTTGACTCCTAATACCCATGCTAGAATTTACCCCCCTCCCCCCAGTTTTACTAGCCAATCTAAGCCAATGCCATTAGTTGTTAATTTTTGATTCCGCTGTTTTGGTCCATAGCTACTGGGATGGTGGAAAGTGGTACAAACAACCATAATGTTCTGAAAGCGGATTTAACTTGTAACGTCAATAAACAAAAGATTTTAACTAGTGTGGTTTGTTGTTGGGGCATTATTATGTGTTATGGGGGTGAGGTGTGGACAGCAGGTACAACTGCAAACCATTTACTCACACATACAAAACGATTATTCTGGCTTCATTAAACTCGCGTCAGGCAGGTTCACCTGAACCTGGTTGTGGGCTCTGCAGGCCCTCGTCAGACGCTCATCGCAGACCTAGACTCGTATCTGTAGCATCGGATGTGCAAAGAAAGAGGACTGATATTTTTACAACGACATTTCTTAAGAAGTTTTTACTACGTGCACGATGTTGTGTTTCGCGATTAGCTCAATGTAATATCATATCAACTCATCTTGTGTGTATTGTTGTTCTCGTGTGTATTGTTGTAGTTGTCTTGTGTGTATTGTTGTCATCTTATGTGTATTTGTTGTAGTACGTGTGTATTGCTGTTTTTACTTTAGATGCCGGACTGCTGGCTAGAAGTCAGTATTCGGAAGGTCCTGCGACCGGCCATCTCGACACAGATTTTTGTTGGTTTCCCTGTGCCTAAAAGCAAATGCTGAGATGGTTCCCAAAATTCCAAGTTGCCACTACATGTTCTCATGTAATCCTCCCGACTTAAATTTATTAGTAACCAATTTCATACTTTGTATACATGTAAATTAATCACTGCCACCGGGTGACAACCCAATTGCAGTTAATAATAATAATAATAATAATAATAATAAACATGCTGGACTAGCCAAAATTATCCATCAGAAACTGGCAGAAGCAGCCGAATTGATTGACGATAAAAGTCCGTATTGTAAGTACACACCAACCAATATACTGGAGAATGAAAATTTCAAGCTGTACTGGAATCGCAGCATACTTACGGACAAAACAATACCTTTTAATCGACCTGACGTAACTTTTATGAATAAGAAAACAAAGAACACCTTTTTGATAGAAATAGCTGTCTCAAATACACATAATCTCGCCAAAACAATAACCGACAAACAAAACAAGTACCAAGAACTGGCGAATGAAATATGTGCTATGTGGAAGCAAAAGGCAGCACAAGTGATCCCGATTTAAATATCATCTACGGGAGTAATTCCAAAGTCACTATCACAAAGTCTAACAAGACTTAACTTGCACACGAATACATATATACAACTGCAAAAATCTGTAATTCTTGGCACATGTTCAATTGTAAGAAACTTTTTAAACTACAAATAAGACCACCGAGCCTAATCCTGTTGATTACTACATCCCAGGATAG